>Ga0228710_1000157_pt1 | contig 64655 bp, 44 predicted proteins | sample MedpolnodulmetaG_FD_177995 | JGI IMG/M metagenome (GOLD analysis project Ga0228710, IMG submission 177995) | Root nodule microbial communities from Medicago polymorpha collected in Santa Monica, California, United States - pink nodules | ecosystem: Host-associated > Plants > Roots > Nodule...
AATATATATATATATATATATATATATATATATATATATATATATATATATATATATATATATATATATATATATATATCAACAAAAATAACACAGTAACATATAAATATAACATAAACATGCATAACGGTCTAAGTTAAGAAAGTAATGTTCTACAGCTTATATCACAAAAATAATAACATAACATTAGAACAAAAGGAACATCTTATCTTTTTTTTATATAACGTATTATGAGCATAAAAGTCATGAAAAGCTTGTTGTATTAAAAAGGATGTTTATTCATAAGTTTACTGTTTTGAATAACTTGTTAATACTTATAATATTGTACTAGAAAATAATAAGTTTACTGTTTTAAATGGAATAAACATACTTATATATAACTTATATACATCATGTTTCTATTTGAATTTCCACCTCTTTTCAACACGTACAAGCATACAACACAGTAAGCAATATCATGAGAAATAAGAATCAGTATTGCCTCCGATTGATAGACCTTCGTGCTGATAATATGTTATAAAATAAACTCAAAACACAAGATCAAAGAAGAAGAAAAAGAAGAAGGTGATGATGATGATGAAAGCTTTTCTATTATTCTCTTCACAAGTGTGCCTTTACACTACAATATGAGCCCTATTTATATGACACAAGATGAGTAAGTGAGTGATCAAAGTGATTAAGGTCCACTAACTATTCACTCACTAACGAGGGTTATAAGAAGGTGGAAGACTAGGGGGTGTTTGTTTGGGAGATAAAAAATATATTCCTAGGAATTAGAGAATTAAATGCGATATTCCGATGTTTGGTAGAAGGGAACAAAAATAATATACCCAGGAATAAATTATTCCCAGGAATCTTATTAACCCGTTGACTCTCTATTTTTATTCCCGGGGGTGGGGGGCTGGAATCTTCTATTCCTAGGAATGAAATCTCCACATTCATGGTGAAAACCCACCCATACCCCTATTTTACCCGCGCTTCTTCCCTCCTAATTTTTCCCACGCGTTCTCCAAATTAATAGAAACACACACACACACACACACACACACACACACATATATATATATATAAACCCCTCTTTGCTCTCTCTTTTCACTCATCTGGATCCAGATCCAACATAACAGGTTTGTGTCTTATGTTTTGTTTTGTTTTTGTGTGTGTGTTTTTATTTTAAATTTCTCTATATTTATCTTCAATCTTTTTTTTTAAAATGCATGTGCTGATGTGGTTCAGAATTTGTAGGCAGAATTGCAGCTTGTCGGCCTGCTAACCAGTGGAACTTGGCCGCACATGTGATGGATTCAATGGCTGAATGTTCCGCGCACGGCTACCAGCCATTTGCTGCAGTGCTGAACTGCTGGACAGATTCTCGGCCTGCCATGTGATATATATATACTTCGCTTGATTAAAAAAACATGAAAAATATTATTTTTCGTCTCTTGAATGTAAAAGGGTATTTTAATAAGTTTGACATTTATTCCTGGGATTATACATTTTAAACCAAACATATTTTTAATATTCCCAGGAATTTAGAAAGAAAGTTCCCAGGAATTCAAATTGGTAACTTTATGAGGAAAGTTTAATCAACAGTTCAAGATACACAAGAAGATGAAAGATCATGGTTCATCGTTCCAGATTGCGCCTCAAGAATGGAACCATGCACAAACATCATCAAACGCACTGCCTCAATCCAAGGAATCATAGGACACACGTCAATTTTTATGTTGACAAAAGGGTCGTTTTAGTCTGCTACTGATGATTGTTTTGTCAACCCCTTCTTAGAAATCTTCAATTGATGCTTAAATGCTACCGACAACCATCCTCATCGCACAAAATCGGCATAAAGATGTCTTTAGAGCAAAGAGGCCGGCCACTGATTGTTAAACCTGTAACAAGCTCCTTATGTCATAAAGACGATAAGGGATTAGGGGGAAATTGTTTCCGCCTAGATTTCAGATTCTTAGCGGTCCAATGGTAACCTACCAACAACTAAACTACGGCCCATTAACTCAAGTTCAGAAAACAAGCAGAACGCCTCTGAAGGCGCTTACACAAGACAACCCAAGATCATCACAACACGGGAACACGACTACAGGACGACCTTAGTCGTAATCACATCATCAACAACCATCCAAAACCCAAACACATCTATATAAGTGTGGCACCTCTGCCACCCCATGTTCAATCTCATAAATACAACTTTAGATGTTTTTCCCCTCTCTCTAGCAAGTATGGGCTTGAGCATCAGAGTATGTGTCTGTTTTGCAGGTACCATCGTCCACCGTCGTAGAAGTCATCCTCAACATCATTGGAGTTCCTCCTCCACCGTACCATGCAGCGCAACACAAGCACCGTAGCTGATTCATCCTTGAGCTCTATTCCCGGACATATCTTTTTCCATCACCACTTATGGTCCCTACTTTTCAGTCAACTCATGTGTATCATTTGAAATTTGAATGAGTTTTCCCAGGAATAATTATAATATTGTTAGAATCAATCCCAAAAAAAGTAGATTTTTTTAACAAAACATAAATTAAATATGACTTTACCGCTTAAAATTTCATTTTTAATTCATGTTTGGATAAAAAGTTATAATATTTTTGTGAGAGATTCTTATAATATTCTAAGCATTCTTGAAGAAGAAGAAAAACCCATTCAAAAATTTAAAGGATACACATGACGTGTCTTCAAAGCAAGGACCAAAAAAGTGGATAGAAAACTTTTGCGGAACTAAAAATCGGAAATATATTTTATGGTCATTAAAACAAAAAGTTGAAATATTTATAGGCATAAAAACATATTTAACCTAAAATTTATTGATATTTTATACCACTAAACTTGAATTTTTTTTTCTTTTATGTGTGTTTGGAGCGGTACGTATATATTAGTTATTGAGAAATTGATAGGTATTCATGACTTAGTTATTTAGGTAACATTAGGTTAAGCATGGACTTTATTTATAGAAAAACTGAAACATATACATGGTTCAAGTATGGTCTTTTGTTTAGCCATACTAGTTATTATCACAATCTAGTTTAGCCATACTAGTTATTATCACAATCTAGCATGGTCTTTTGTTTATACATACCAGTTATCATCACAAATTCACAATCTAGTATGGTCTTTTGCTTAGTCATACTAGTTATTATCACAATCTCCATGCATGCATACATAAGGTACGTAGGAGACCAATCATGCCAAGGTTGAAGTGAAAGACCAAGAATGAATGTGTTGCAATTGGCGGCCGCCAGATGTAACTGTTGCAGATAAACCAACCCTAACGTTCTGTGGGAGAACAGCTTTCAAATCAACAACATGAGCAACAGTAGTAATTTGACCATTGCTGTTAGTGGCAGCAACACTCAATGTGTTAGAGAGAGAGTCATAGATTATACTTACTTTCACCAATGACCCACTCACCCTATTCCATGGTGTTGTCCTGGAGGAAATTACTGAATTAACATCAATTCCAATATGTGGATACTTGGGATCATACACATTGGCATAACTGTCAAACTCTACACCAACAAATTGATTGAAAGCATTTTGCCCATCAACTACTCCGAGGTTTGCACCGAAAGAGTTGGGAGGAATGACGGTGCCTTCTGGTGCAAGAAAGAAGATGATTCCATCGGCTTGATTATAACCTCGAAAGTCCTCAACCGTGAAGGAGAAGGAAGCGACGAAGCTAGCAACATGTCCAGTATTACTATCCCAAATAGGCACTGGATTTGAATACAACACCCGTCCGGTACTAGGGTTAGAAGGGTTGGTGAGTGCCATTATCCCATTTGAAAAATCTCGGTACTACCTTGCATGATTAAATCAGATTGACCAGAGGTGAATTTTTGAAAGTCGAAGGAAGTTGTTTTCTGAGAGGTCACTGGTTCAGTAGTTGCCAGCAAGAGAGCAACTATTACTGAAACTGAGAGAAAAGAAAATGGTAATTTTGAAGACATGATGATACTCATAATATTATGTAGTTTTGATAGTATTGGTGAGTTGTGAATGAGCATGCATGTTGATGACACATATTTATACACATTATTTGCTTACTATTTCCTCCTGTTTCATTTGGAGAATACTGAAGTAGTGGTGTAGGCAAAATTATTAATTAACAACGTCACCGGCAGCAACTTAATTAGTGGTATGGCTGCCAATTGGTAGAGAGATGTGTGTGGACTTGCACCTCCGGCCAATTGCTGCCCAGTTTTCTTCTTCATCATCTTATCTTACTCATGACAATACTTTCTGGCCTTTCTTATTGCTAATTGCAGTTGTAATGCTCAACTAACCAAGTTTCTATTATAATAATATAACATATGCAAATCGTACATATAGCATTACCATATATATATAAATTACAGCAATGCAAGGTTACACCAATATTACACGGCTCTATACCATTTTACTCGATAAATAATTTTTAAATTTGACAATTAGATTGTAAGTGTATATCATATATATCATTCGTGAAAATTTTTACGAAAATATAAAATCATTTGATAAGTTGTTAAGATACACCAAGATTAACTGTGTTTTATAAAATTACATAAATCGTTATTCGGCATATATTTGGACTTTAGATTTCTAACTTACTGGTCTCCTTTAGATTTTATTACATATATTTACTTGTAACATTTATCAAGTTGATATTGTAATCTTACAAAGCCCGAGTCATCTTTTTTATTATTCTTTTTAAAATCCTAGATTTTTAATATGACCTCAAGAGCATGTTTCAATCCTCTCTAGACTACTCATCTCGTTGCTTTTTGTTGTCGAGTTCCCAAAAATTTGAGAATATGGTTGCTTTGATTTCTATAGTACAGCTGATTCTATTCGATATTGGTGGTTTTTTGGTTCGGTTGTAATTTTTTTGTCCCTCAATTGTTTTGTTGTTTCTCGTTTGAAAAGATATAGTTGCTTCTCATTCAATATTGGTGGATTTCAAAGATTGGCTTAAATTTGATCGGTCATGAATGTCTCTCATTCATGTTTGATTGTCTCTTCTCCGACTAAAATCATTTGACTATTATTTTTTCCACTCTATCCATTTTTCGCGCGACTTATGTTTTTAGGATAATGTCCATGTGATTTTCGGATTTTATAATCCGAATTGAGTTTTTCCTTTGTTTTGGGGTGAAAAATGAGATTTTCATCAATTTGGATTTTATAATCCGAAAACCTAAAAAAATAGGGTGTGTTTCTTGCTATTTTCGAATTATAGAATCCGAACACTCTCTAAACACCATTTTTCAGGGAAAACAGTTCAGATTATATAATCCGAACTGTATCAGCACAAATTTTGAGTCTGTCTGTAATGTGGATAACCAATTTAAGGACCATGCTAATCTTCCTAACTTTCATCCTTCTGTTTTAGGTCATTTTTACATGTTCCTAGTAAAAAAAATCTGGTTTTCAGACTACTTGATCAAATTGCTCTAAAATTTCTCGAGAAAGTCAGAAAAAAATCAAAGATCAAGACTCCATTAGAAGGCACTTCTTACGGGAATCTACCCCTCAAAATCTAGATTCCCTAGTTTAGAATCATTTCTCATTTTTTTTAATTCTTCAAATTCTCAGAAAACTCTGAAAAAATTTGCATTAGTTTTATTTTATTTTTAAAATTTTTTGTGGTATTTTTATAATTTTATTTGACAGGTTTTATCATTTTTTTTACTTTGTTTTTTGGTTGTTTTAAAAAATAAAACTCAACTGCTGAAATGGGATAGATTCTGATTGCTGATTTTTTTTTGGCTGATTGTTGATTACATATAAGCATATTTTGGATTATATAACCCGAACACATCCACACTATGTTCGGATTTTATAATCCAAAATCTTATAGACATATTTCTAAAAATTATATGACACGTGAGAAGTAAATAGGATGAGAAAAGTAATAGTGAAATCATTTGCCTCTATTCATAATTTGGATTAGACAACCCACTTTTGTTTGTGATTCAGTTCGGTATGGTTTTCTTTCTTTTTTCGTTTGAGTCTTGGGAGCTTTGTGGTTGTTCTTTTTGTTTAAGTTTTGTGTTTGGGTCACTCACCGTGTTTGGTTTATTGTTTGAGTTTGTAGTTCTTTATTTGAAGACTGTTAGTTGGTCTTCTTCTCTCTGTCCTTTTGGTTTAAATTGGTTTGTTTTGGTTCACACTGGTTCTTCAATTTGCTTTGGTTTTGTTTCATTTGGTTTATTTTGGTCAACTTGATTTAGTTTTGTTTGGTTTCATGGTATCTACTTTGGTAGTTTGTGAAGCATCATGTTATGATGTTTCTTTTGGATAGTTTGGTGAGTCAAGATAATGCTTACAATTTGTTCGTGAAAAGTTTTCATTGAAGACATATTTAAACTTTTGATTGCTTCTTTCTCTATTGGCTCTTATGTTCAATTTCAATTTTGTTTGGTGTGGTTTCATCGCTTTCAATTGTTGCTTATTCCTCGGTTGCTTCTCTCGGCTAGGTACGATATTAGTTGGTTTGATTTATTTCATGGTTACTTATAACAATCTAAAGCTAGTAAGCTTTAACTTGAGGGGTAGTATTTTGAGTTTATATTATTGAGTATTTTCTTCTTATAAACTCTAGATGTTTCTTGTCGTTGTATCGTGAGTTTGAGAGGAGGTGATAGATAATAAAGTATTGGGTTTATGCTATTAAGTCCTTTAGATTTCTAAGTTACTAGTCTAGTCCATTAGATTTTACTATATATTTGCTTGTAACCTTCATCATGTTATGCTATTGTAATTTTATGAAGCCTAGATTGTTAACATATATGTGTGTGTGATGTAAGATCAAATTACATTAATTTTACACCACTCAATATTGTTTAACTTGATAAATATTTTTTGAACTTGACCGTTGGATTGTGTGTTTATATCATATAAATCATTTATGTAAAATTTTACACAAACCCAAAATCATTTGATATTTTATAGAAACTCACCAAGATTAACAATGTTCAACCTTAATCTTAGTTTCAATAAATCAAATTTGCATAAAGATTTATAGATGATCTAAATGATATGAACTTACAATCCATCAATCAAATTTTAAAAATGTATATGGAGTAAAATGATATTAAGTCGTTTAACATTTCTTCACTGAATTTAGATTTGGATGAAACAGTTCTATAGCTGTTGCAGAGGCCGATTCTAAGGAAAGATAAAATGACTCGGCATATATGATAATACTCACAATTTATGCATTACAAAATCATAACTCCAACAAGAAAAATTCTTAAATACAGAATTTATAATGTCGCAAAAGCATGCAGCAAAACAGGACAGTTTTAAATTGGATTACATGTAATAAAATAATCCATCCATACAGCACAAAGAAAACTGCCAATTTGGTATTTGAAGTTCTAGATTCCTATACTAATGTTGTTGCAGAATCTATGGGGGGAAAAGCAGAGCAGGAAACAATTGAGAGACTCATCTTGAGGAAGAGTATGTGAGCTTTCCATTTCCAATCAAACAGACGTTTTGATTTGTATCACACACATCACTTGGGCTCTTTCGGAAAATGCAGCTTGATAAGTGCTGGAAGTTCTGCTAAATCAACCTGAGGTTTCCCAAGTAAAATGCCTTTCAACTTCTCATCACAGTTTACCACATTTTTGTTATTTGGATCCTGCTCTATCAAAGAAACAACTCATCTTTTAGTCAGTCTATTCAACATACATATCAAACAACGTACGAAAATAAAGGAAAAATTGCACCAGTGGTCTTATTGAAAGTTTCAAACATGTAATTTATCTGTTTTTCTTGTCAAAGTAGTCCTTTATGTTTAAAACTGTCAACAATGTTGAACCAAACTCCATTTTTCATATATGCATGTTACCAAAAGTCTTACTTGACCATTCAAAAGATGGATTACATCTTCAATTCATCAAGATAACATCAAAATTACATGATAAATACTTTTACAATACCTAATCATCAAAATTAGCATGACCTTTTTTCAATTTTCATCTGAAGATTGTGATCTCCTTGTTGTCAAAGAGAGTCTACTCGTGGTGTTGAATGGTGAAAAATTATTCATAGTTTATCATTCAATAATCATGTAGACAAATTTGTAACAGAAGTGGACTAAGAATTAAAGTTGTTCTGGCGTAAATGTTGTTAAAGATAAATAATTAATTTGACACAGTAAAAATAAAGGATATGTTTGAAACTTTATGCCGACAAATTACAAGGACTTTGTGATTACCTAGAGACATCTATTTATATAAAAGTGTAGCATATTAACCCCCTAGCCAAGTTAAAGGCCCTGTGGTATACCAAAACCATAAGACATCATAACAAATATGGTGATAGCCCCTAACTCAAAAATGGGTCCATGCATTTTATATTATTTACAACTTCCCAAATATAGTTAAATAAAAAGATCATATAACAGCACAATAACATCAGAAAGAGATCTCTTTTATTTTGGAATATTATGTTGATAGTGCTTTGGCTCAAACAAGATCAAGATGACAAACTAGTGAGCTCTTGTTTAGCCTAAACCAATGCTAACCGTTGAAAAACATTTTTTGAAGTACTAGTGCAATAAGTGCAATCAATAGCATACTATAGTGGTGTAGCAGAGTGACCCTTGACCACTACAGGACACACAATAGCAGAGCGGTTTGGTTTGGTGTAGCATACTATAGTGGTGCAGCTAGATAGCATCGCACCTCAGAATGACACAAAAAGTTCCAAAAAAGATTTAAATGTTGGGGGCATTATGGTTGGGGGATCTAAGAAATTATGCAATTCAAAAACTCCAAAACAGTGTTAGAGCTTCTCCACTCTCACTGTCTCACTCTTCCTGTCATTTTTCACCCTTCTCACTGATCTGCAACTAGTTGATTTTTGATGCTGATATTATAAATTGTGTACAAATTTCAAAATAGCTACCTCTTGTTATCATAATTCACTCTAGAGTTTTTGAGATTGGCCGCTATCCGTGATTGATAACACTATTAAAACTTATAGGATGAATTTGATCAGCAAAAGTAACACTCAAAGATAAACTATAAGCAAAAGAACGGTCACTGGACACAACACCAGAACTGACACAAAAGACATAAAGTGCATTTGATATGTTAAAAGGTAAGTACTATATAGAACAACACAATGCAAGATAGAACAGCACAAGACAAACTTTTATAGTAATGAACAATTTTTTGTCTTATACGATGTTTGGTGGACAAAAGGCTATTTCAGTATTTTAGACAATTTGTACTTGGGACAAAATGTTTTGTTGTGGTTTAGTGATGGACAAGAATATCAGTTTTTGTCTTGCCACTTGCCCCTTATCCATGGAACAGTTTCACAATCAAACACTGTACAACTGTAGTAGTCCTTTTTAGCAAATTAAATGCACACATCTTCAATGTTGTGTTAGTGTCGGACGCAGACACATCTTCAATCTAAATTGTTTGTGCTACATATCAATTCAAAATTTCTCAAGTACGCCCCATTCCGACCTTTTTAATTAAAATTAAATAAATTCATATCATTCTCTTTTTCCGTCTCAGACAAAGTGGTAAACACCACCTGAAACTCACACACATACGAACGTGTCCAGTCTAGCAATATATCTGACATTGTCAGTTGAGCTAAGTTTTACGAACAAGTAACTTTGATATTAATTAATAAATTTGATAAAATTGTAAAAACATAGGAAAATCAAATTTCTAAACATGAAATAATTGAGTTTGATTTGAATAGAAAAGGTGAACCTGGAGATTGTTGGTTTTGATGTAGGACCAAACACGCATGAAACAAGATAAACGAGAAGTCTGAGATTGACCGACGAAGTCTCTGAGGGTAGAAGGAAGGTTAACGAGATCAATCAAGTTGGCAAGTTTTTTAGGGTTATCGGTAACTGCTTTCTTCATTCGCTGAGGAAGCATTTTACGGCGAGATGGGTTTATCAAAAGAATGATAGACAGAAAGAAAGTGAGTAGAAAAAGTTTGAAGAAGAGATAGGAGTATAAAAACACCATTTTTTTTATTTTTATTTTTATTAAAATAAATTAAGCTAGCTATCATTTAAGAAATTATTTTTCTTTTTCTTTATAACTTTTAATGTGAATCATCATTTTTATAAAAGTTCGTGAGAAATGTTCATGATAAGATAAGATGTTTTAAAAAGAAACCAGAGAAGGAAGAACATGCGAAATTGAATGAAGTACTCTTCGAATAACGATTTAAACTTTGTAAGGTTAAGCTCTTACTACTAAGTTAGCAACTTTTTTTAGTAAGTTGTCCAAAAAAATTATTTTATCTTGTATTTTTTATGGTTTATAATAAAGTTTAAAACTATATATTAATGATATTGTGCATCACAAATATAGTGGGAAAAAAACATTTTGATACCTCGTTGTTTGGTTGAGTATGTATTAATCATTCAATCTTTCAATGTCATGCATAGTTTTAAAACTCGGCTTGGACCGGACGGTCGGACCGGCCGGTCGGACCGGTCGGACCGGTAACCGGTGGGTAGGCCGGTTCGAGCCAACATTTGGATCGGCCATGCAGTTGACTCGGCCGGAACCGGTCAAAACCGGTGACTCGGCCGAGTTTTTGTCTGACCGGTTCTCTTTTTTTTTTTTTAAGCCTTTACCAAAACGACGTCGTTTTGGTTTTTTAAATAAAAAAATTTAAAAAATCTGATTGAATTGAAATAGATGGATTGAATTTGGATGAGGATGATGATTATGGTGATGATGCACACCACACAAAACATGGATCAAAGTAATGTTTTTGATGAAGCTGCTGGGGATGATGTTGAATTCCTTGATAAGCTTGAAATTCAAACAATCTTGACTCCTTGGAATTAAATGTTATTGATGATAATACTTGTGTTGGAATTATACTTTCTTGGGATCTTTTTGGATTTTTACAGCTGGGGCATTCTCTTATTTGAATTTTGGTTGGAATTATACTTTTTTTGGAATCTATTTTGGTTGGAATTATACTACTAAGTTGTATATTGAGTTATGACTATGTTTTGAAATTGAGCAATTAGCCTATGAAATTTATTATTGTTGGATAGATTTTTTTATTTTACAGCTGTCATTATTTTAGTTTTTAAAGTGACCGAGTCAATCCGATTCAATCCGATTTAATCCGGTTAAATAACTATATAAATTTAATCTAAGACCGAGTCAACTAACCGAGTCATCCGAGTGGTTCCGGTTCAGTCATGCGGTTCGACCAATGACCTAGTGGTTCGACCATTGACCCAGTGACCCAGTACCCCTGCCGAGTCGATGACCGAGCCGAGTTTTAAAACTATGATGTCATGTATATTTTATATCAAATTATTTTAAAATAAATCCAAATTTTGAATAAATCTATGATAGGGTACCCATATTCAACTAAAGTATTCATCAAGGGAGGGGAAAACAAATTTTAAGATAAGAGTGAAGAGGAATATAATTCATTCATCTTTTAAGAGAAAATTGTGTAATTTCCTATTTTAAATTTTTCATAAAAGATTCATGTGACACTTACCAAATGAACTTCTGTTAGACATGTGTCTCTATAATTTAATGTCATGGCTAAGATTGGTAACTAGAAAATATGTTATGAACGGAAGTTTGAAAAGAAAAAAAAAAATTATCAAGAATAAAAACAAAAGTTGATACATATGTAGGGATGAAAAACACATTTAACCTTGTAAAATTGAAGGTTTTGGTGACAGTAAGATGAAACAAATCCAGTCTAATAGAAAAAAAGGTGAAACAAATCTTCCTCGTTGTTCCTTGACAAAGTGGAAGACCTATAAATAAAATACATTTAACTTTGTAAAATTGAAGGTTTTGGTGATCATAAGATGAAACAGATTATCTCCTCTTTTTTTTTTTGACAAATAGTCATCTCCATTATTGAGAAAGTGGAAGACCTATAAACTAGTGACAGTTCCAAGCAAATGTAACATCTATTTTAGAAAATTACAACCTGTCTCTTTTCAATATTTATCTGTGTAGAATGATAATAATACATCTTCATTTCACAACAAAAATCCCTTCTTCTCAACAATTACATCTATGATGGTGAGCCACTATATTGATAATAATATGCACCGCATGATACATATTTATCACAATGCATGTACATTCTTGTGCATGCATGCATGCTTTTGTCATTGACATTGATCTAGCAAACTTAGCCATATGGATTTCTAAAAGTCTTTAAGAGATTAGGAATGTCATGAGCAAGCATGTCATCCACGGCTTGAATCGATTTCGGTTTCAATTTCTCAAACTTGTCGATGTTATAACCACTCAACACATCTTTGAAATGTTCAACATTTGGAAAGTCTCCTGCTGGTAGATGGAACTCCCTTTGTACCTGTTATACATTTTTTTCAATTTTCATTCTTTATCAATATCATAAATTTGTGAGCAATTCAGAGGTGTTGGTGGATTCATATATACCTTTGCAAATTCCCCCTCCAAGTTATCAATGAGTTTTTGTTGAGCTTTAGCTTTCCCCATCATGGCAGGCATTTGCTTTTTTAGATGACTGATAATATATGCATGTATCTTGGCTGCTCGAGCTCGTTTTACAAATTCATTGATCTACATGTACAAGTGTTATCATAATTACAAAAAGAAGTAACTTCACTATATAAGGAAAAAAAAATATCACAGATATCGCAGACGCTAGCACATTGGTGATTGCTTAGCTTTGTAATCTAAAAGGAGATATTTAGGTTCGATTCGGAGACTATGTGGCCAAGTGTCTCTCCCTTCGCACTAAATAAATAATACCATTCCCTCTCCGATATTAATTTCTTAAGAAAACAGATAGATAAAACAAAACATGTTTAGTTTCTTTTGCAGAACAAAACATGATTAGTTACTTAAGCTGAAATTCAAGAGATCGGATAAACAGCAGCTATGAAGTCAATACCGCAGCAAAAATTTGCATAAAATGGTACTAAATGTGGTAAGGACATCAATCCTTTTACTAATGTTATCAAACCAAATATACCAAAAGTACTCTCAAATCTTTCAATCTTTTGTGGTTCATACTTTACTTTAAAACTTACTCCACAAATGATCTCATCAAAAAATTTAGCTAATATAAAAAATTGCACATGTGTGTAGTATTTACGTTGAGAAAAGCATTATGCTTAAAAAATTTAATCAAATGAAAAACTTACTTTACGATCACAAGCCTTCTTTGGTATATCCTTTAGATCTGTAAGAAGGTCTTCTTGTTCTCTTTCAAAGAGTTCATTGCCAAGTACACCATTGACAATATTGTTTACTGGCTGGTCATTGAAGGATCTGCCAATATAAGTCAATGTCATAAGATTTAAATCACATCTAAATTTATATGAATGTGCACAAGGTAAAAGCTGAGAAAAATCAATGATAATAATAATCTTGGGTCTGTTTGGATTAATTTATTTGAGCTTATCTATTGGCATAAGCATTTGTGAGACTTTTTGCACTTGACATGACAATAAAAAATTTTCATACTCCATAAGCTCTCATGGTTTATGAATACATATTCTAGCTTATACAGAAACAGTTTGACTTTATTATTTTATATTTTATTATAGAAATAGCTTATACATAGACACTTGTATGATAAGCGGTTATGTAATATGCGCATAATTGAGTTGTTTATCCAAACATTGGTCAAAGATAACATTTCAAGATTGATGGTAGAGAATGTGTGCACATGACATATATGAAGTGACATACCCTATATACACCCGCATGACTTCTGGAATATTGAGCACTTTCCCAAGTGACCACATTAAAGCACCGTAAATTCTCATTAACTGCAACATTAGGGCACACAATTATATATAAAGTTATATTCTCCTTGACCATGTTTCAAAATATTTGCTAAGCAAACAAATAAAAGATGAATTGCTTAATGTTATCTTACTTGTTGAGTATCAACTTGGTCTGCCTTGTTTAAAACGACTCTAATTTTATCATCATGCCCCTTTAGGGATGTTATCACACGTTTGAACTCGTCGCTGATATCAAGTTTGTGAGGATCAAATAGGAGGAGTATTAAATCAGACTTAGCAGCAAACCAAGATGTTACACCGGTAAAATCATATGATCTCTCTAATCGTTGTTTTTCTCCTGATAGAACTCCAGGACTGTCCACAAATGTAATGTGCTCCAGTAGCTTTGGACAAATGACAAAAAGTTAGTTCCAAATGCTACAAAATGAAAAAAACTTAATTACTATATACTGTCACGGTAAAATCATATGATCTGTGCGATCGTTGCTTTTCTCCTGAATGAATTTGCAGGTATTTTAGAAAATATATCATGACACAAATTATGGTGATAATATTGGTCATGTGTAAAAAAAATTTATGCTCAACAACTAAAATCTGCTAATAATTTTTCCCAATTTTTTTCTAGAGAAACTTACAGGATGAGGCATTGTAGAACACTCAAACTTTGACAAAAAAGCGGAGCCAAAAGTTGTAAGACCACCAAATGGCATGTCTGCTTGGACAGCAACAGTATTACCAGGAATACTTCTCTCATCAGGTCCAGACTGCATAGATAACAATCACTTCATGGTATCATACTTGGCACACAAACTACTTCGACCAAAACCATATAACACAAAATGCCAACAGCAATCTTATAAGCTGACTTGACATTTCATTTTTTTAAAATGATTACAACTTAAACTATAATAGATTTCGAAGAGAATAAAGTAATATAAAAACACGATCAAACATCTCAGAAATATAACTATACGATATCAAGGATCAGCACTAACATATATGCCTGCAAAGACTGCAATGTATTTCGGTGAAAAATTCCAAAAGATATCACCAGGTTTTCCTGTAGTGAGAAGGTTGCTTTATTTATTGTAACTCTACAACAATGCTCCCTCGTTTTATTTGAACAATCATGCTACTATGTAACCATTTTATATATTTTAATTTGAAAATTCTTAAGCCAAGTTTGCAATTACAGGCTTGATGTTCAAGCATATATCTAGGACTGTTAAAAAAATCAAAACCGAACAGAACAGAAAAGGACCGAACTGTGACTGGAACTTCACAACCGAATGGACCAGTTCAATTCAGTTCAGCTCATGAACTATCTTTCACAATTTGGTTCTTTTTGGTGAGGTGCAGTTCGGTAGTTGGTTTTTTACCATCCTAATATTCGATTTGGTTCGGTTTTGGTTTTTCTTAACAGTTATAATATCCCTTAATAATAAAAATTTGGTATAGTTCAGTTGACAAAGAATCAGTTTGGTCCAAAAAGTTTACAGTTTAGTTTTCTATAAAGTAGTTACGGTACATAAACACAAAACCGGTACACCGTACTTTTATACCAGCTTGGATTGGTTCAGTTTTACGAAACTGTTTTTAACGGTTAAGTTTTCTTTTGTGAACCGAACGATAGAAGACTCATGTCATGTCAATTTAAGATACAAATTCAAAACTGAAGAAAGCTAAAGATTTGTGACCCTCTAAGACCATATCAGTAGTAACTCGTAATGGAGAGTAAATGGTTTAGTACATACCATGACAACAACAAACCTATCGGTTGTTGGTTCAGGTCCAATATGAGCTCCTAATGACATACGTAAATAGAAAAACAAGAAAATAAAATCAGTAACATGTATTGTTTAACAGATATAATAATGACATAAATATATAATACTCGAGTAGAAATCGAGAATGGATCGAACTACTTGCCTGGATAACTACTTTGAAGCATATGTTTGATAAAAGTTGTTTTCCCGGTTGAGTACTGACCCAAAAGCATAACCATAGGTTTGGCATCAAAATCACTATTAGTCTGCAATCAATCAATATAGAAATTAAGTGAACATGTTTTTCGATATTTAAAACGCGGTTAGCTTAATGAAAAAGTTACACAAAAGAACGAGAGTCATATACTGACTAGTAAAGGAGATACGAAGTCGTTGAATCGATAAGCAACTTCTAAAGGCTTCAACTTTTGAATGTAAAGTCTCTTCAAACCATCGATAATTGATGTCACAGAGGAAGCAGATATCTATGGACATAATGCACAAAAGGTTGAAGTGAAAAATCAATATGAATGCAAAATTAAGCAAGGAGCACAAGCAGAGAAAATCCGATTTTAGAGTAATGCTAATAACAAAATGTGTACCTTTTTTGATGACTTTGAAGAAAACCACTTATCTGAGGGTGATGGCAGCGGACTAACTGCATTATTGCAAATTAAGCAAACTTGGAATTTGAAGAGAAAAAAAGATAGAAATTGAAAAACCAACCAAAATAAATGTGAAAGTGTAAATGACCTTATTCAATAAAATGAGAGATATATTACCATTCCTATCTTTATCTTTATGTTTGCGCTTTTTCTTCTGTACAAACATAATCATTTAGGTACTGATAAGCACTTTGATTAAATCAACATAAACTATTAACATAGAGATGGAAATACTTACTGCAACTAATGCATCCAAACCTTCCATTTTTGGTGGTTTTACATTTTTTATAACTGAAATCAAAGTAAATCTTCTATTAGGTAGCTTTATCTGAAAGATACTCACAAGCAACAAAAATGCGCATTGCGGAACTATATAGCACTGACACAGACACAAGCATCAAACGCGGTATCGATGTCGATACCGACATGTAATGGAGATAATAATTTAAGAAAATGTAAGTGATTGGATGTAAGCACATGTATTGGTGTCATCAGTAGACACGACTTCAATCTAAAGTGTCGTATATGTAGAGTTATCCAACCATACAATAGAGGACAAACCTAAAGATACAGAACTTACGATCACTAGTTAGAAGATCCTGTGTTATTGAGTGGCCAGATTGTCCCAAAGAAACAAGCTACAATTCAAATGGGTTAGAGTCAAGAAATTGATTAGCATTTAAGTTTGATAAAGCAAAGTATTTTTTTTTAATGAAAAGAATTACCTGCATAGAAATAACAAATTCTTTGAAACCAAGATAACCTTCTCGCTTTGAATCTGCAATAGCCCACACCTTAGTTTGGTAAGGTGAGAAACAAAGAAACAATTTAGTTACAAGGAAGATAAAAAAAGTGAAAAATAAGAGACTATGTAGAACTAGCAACTTGAATAATCAATATCATTGCATCTAATGGAAACAATATGGCATCAAAGAAAACTTTTACGCGATTCAAATTTAATCCACTATCATCATTGTAATAGTCATTATGTAGTAAACATTAAAATGTCATCGCCTTTGAGTAATATATTTCATTCCTCATTGGGTGGCGTAATATTAATAACTCGTTGATAATGTTAGATGTGTCGATAACACTTACGACAATTTAGCATATCTAGAATAGGTTACGAATCTTCTGATGTCATCTTAGATTTCAGGTCTAGCTTAACCCCACAAAATCGACATATAAACACTATAGACCTCATCTCTAGTCTAATTTTTTCCAATAAACCTAAATTATATAAACTCAAATTTGAGATGTCTTACCAAAGGAAACAAGCCTTTACTTCAAAATACTAATTGACTGGTTTCAACCCCAATGAACACATACATTATTCCTATTTATATAGACACCTTGTTCCAATGCACAAACCAAATAAAAAAATTCAAAACCTGCTTGAGCTCTTGTCGAGACAAATTCGACATTGCAAAAAATTTGGTGGCTTCATTCCCGGTAAAGCGACCATCACCATCTGTATAAAAACCACAAATTTCCAATCACCACATTGTTTTCACAAAAAGAGTAAAAAATGAAGCAATTTTTATTGATTTTTTTTTTTTGCGTTAGAAACCACATAAAGGGGAATATGAATACATTAAAAGCTTTATTCATGTGCACTTTTTCACAAGCATGTAGCATAATTATATCCCTTTATAGAAAGGATTAGAGTAAAAATTAAATCTCAAAAACTTCATAATAAACATGGTGAAAAACAATACCCTAAAAATTTTAATTCACACAAAAGTAAAAAAAATAATGAAATTTTGTTTAAAGATGAACCTGCATCTGCATAATTGAACCACTCTTGATAAAGGGTCAGATTCTCTTTCGAGTTTGAATCATTTGGAACTGTGACAATCTCCATACCATGCATAAGCAATGAAATTGAATTTATTTATTTTTTGTGAAAGAGAATCAAAGAGGGGTTACAAAATGCAGAGAGATGTTAATTGTTCAAAGGAGAAGAAAGGGTTCCTTTGTTGGAAACAAAGAGTTCGCGCAAAAATGGTTCTTGTATTTGAGTTAAACCGTTAAAACATTACATGCATTAATCTAGGAATTTGAATTCTTGTTAACAATTAGACACGTGTTAGTAAAAGGTGTTTCTGTGTTGCACCAAAAAAATAAATAAAATGTGCATGTGTTTTTTATGCTTTAAATTGGGTATTGGGTAGGCAAAATTATTCATGCAACTCATTGGGAACCACATGTATTTATTTAATTTAAAACAATTTCAAGCAAAAAAATATCTCTTTTTCGAGTTGCATTAATTTGCTTAATCACATTTTTTTAAGGTAGCTACTCGCCATAAAACTATTATTTAAAATCATGACAAGAGTTTAAAAAGAAAAAAAAAATCAATATTCACCCATCATCATAAAATCATTATTTTTTTGAGGGGATCATAAAATCATCATTAAAAATATGTATATAAAAATATAAAATGATTAAATATGTCTAAAATATTAAAAAGGTGGGTATCAATTTCATACTCCAACCCTGACAATTGTTTAAACATCTCCAAACAATAAAGAATTGTAGAAACATTAACAGCTTTATCACTACTAAAAGTATTTTCACTATTCAAACTTTAAACTATACAATCAAATTGATCACACATTTGAGAACCAGCACCTCCTTTCTTGTTATCATTTCCACCCTTTTTACTTTTTGGCTTTTGAATGGAAGAACTTGGTCCCTCTTCACCTCGCCAACTAACTCCTCAACATGCTCACCATAATCTTCACCAGTTGCTTCAGTCCTTATTTCTAGGTCTAGAGACCATGCCCATTGACCGTGGCTAGATGCTGTAGTATCCTAAAAAAGGATCTCCGTCTCATCTCAGGCACATTTTTGTTCGCCGTCTTTGAACTTTGTAACTTCAGGATATTCCTTAAATAGAATAAGTTTGTTTTACTAAATATTGAAAAAGTTGAAATTTTACCTTCTATTACTTTCTAGTGAAAATGCATTTTTAACAGTTTAGGCCGAAGTGGTTATGTTAGGTCAACAGTTACAGGTACCTGTTACAAGCATATGCAACAAGATTAATGTCATATGAGATTAAGGCCTTAAAGTTTGTCATATCAGATTAAAATAACTGAGAGAATTAAAATTAAGGCCTTAAAGTTTGTCATATCAGATTAAAATGCATAGTAAGATTAATATCATTAGTAAAGGAGAGAAAAAGCAAAGATTCATAATATGCATCAGTAAATCGATAAAAGCATGTTCTCTTGTAAAAACATCAGAAAGAATTGTTAAACTTAAAGTCACAAGTCACACAAACTGTTATGCTAAATATCACAAAGAATTGTCAAATGTTTCTATAAATAGGTCCGTCCAGAAATCAGAACTATACTGAATAGAAAATCTAGTGGAAACCAAGAAACTTCAGAAAAGCAGTGCCCTTTGTCAAGAATTTTAACTGAAAATCCATGAACACCAACTTCCCCACCCACTCAAACAGAAATAAACAAACTAGCGATCAAAATCATAGGCTTGAATGTTTTCAAATTGCAGCATTCTTCATTTTATCAAACATATATACAGAGGAGCTAGATTTGATTTACTTTTGATTGGAGCCACAACCTTAGGAATATGCAGCAACATCAAGCACAGTAGGATAGGGAAAAGCAACAATACCTACAGTAGTGAAAAATACCACATTTCAAACAACTCTTGACAACATTCACTACTATGAAGCTAGATCGATACCACAGTAACATGGGTACATCTATTAACCAGGTCGCACTCACTATGTGTTCCTTTTTGGTAGTAAGAATTTTTTGTTAGATTTTGAAAATAGCAATGAGATTGTTTTAGATTACTGTTGAACGCTTATAATAAAAAGTTTATAATTGAAGTTATATATAATTCAAAAGTTTCATCTATTTTAATCCAACCAATTTCGAAATTAAAGGTCTGTCATAGCCTCTCTCATCTACTGTCATCTATTGCCATACAGTCATGTAAACAAATACCTTACAACTTCAGCATAAGGTATGCTGAAGAGTAGATCGAAGTAGAGGTTGATAGCATTTACAAGTTTCGCATTAGTGAACAAAGCTGAAACCAAAACAAAGTAAAACCATAATCAATCTGAAATTTGGAATATAATGAGGTACAAAGCAAGGCTAACATTAAAGACATCTATCTATCTCTTTGTAAGTTTAACACCTATTTGTTTATCAATTACTTTTGAAGAAGACTGAATTTGATATCTTGCATTTGATGAAGTTCAAGAGATTGCTTGAAAAAACACAATATAGAAAATTGCATTCACAAATATTCATTGATTTCTGCTACACAACTTGTTCAAAAATAAAAACTAAACATTTTTCATTTGGCTCCTACAACTGAGAAATTGAGCTTTATTTTAAGCAATCTAATACTCAAATTCAGCTAACTGATTGAATAGTAAAGCCTAATAATATACAACATCAAATCAATAGAAAATCAGAGAGAGAAGCAACCAAATTAGTAACAATTGCAATTAAAGTCAACATTTTAAAGCAAATATTGGCTGTAAAAATCACAACAAGAAACAAGAGCAAAAAGCTCAGAAACTCTAGCATACCTGAGTTACAGAGGATGAAGAGGACAAAGATAGCACAACGAGCAAAGAGAACTAAGAGGAAGAGGTTGAAGAGAACGGAGATGTAGCGCTGTTTCTGGTTCATGAAGAGGTAGAAGAAAGGAACTAAGATAGAACCCTGGTGATAGAATTGAGCTTTGCGAAATGAACCGGTTCCGTGTTTCGTAGATTCGCTCTGTGTTTCCGCTGTGTCCAAAATTCATAAGCCCAAATTGATAAGCTTGTAAGGGGAGCTTATGAATTTGGGCTTATGGGAGCTCATAAGCTCTTATAATTTTTTCATCCAAACAGTTTTACAAGCACCTATTCTAGTAGATAATCCCAAAATATCAAATATGAATGAGGAGATCAAATATCTTCATTCATATTGGCTGCTATGGTCACTATATCCCGCTCGCAAAAACTGGAATAGCAGATATTATTGCCCTATTGGCGAAACTAGGATAACGTCGCAATTTTCATAGTGAATTCGTCAAAATCCGCTATGCTATAGCATTGTTATCGTTGCTATTTGACGATAATGGCCAAAACACATGATTCCTGATTCTAAAGTTACGGCAAAAAGCAATGAGGATTAAGCAATGAGGATAACCTCTTGTTGCAAAGCAAAGAGGGGAGATGAGAGGTTTAGGCTTGTAAGAAAATGTTTTATGACAGAACTTCAAAACCAATCAACAATTTCTAAATCATGAGCAACAAACTTATCCACGCATATATCATACTACAAATCTCAAAGGGTAACTTTACATATCAGAAGGTAAACTTGAAAACAGTAAATATTGTTTGACTTACGTCATGTGAAACATACCTTCCCTTGTGTGAACATCAGACAAACATTTATATTTCATCCAGACTCATGTAATTGCAATCTAGCCAAAGCAAGACCTTCATTTTGATTGCATTGAATTGTACCAATATCTTGGCAAAAAAAAGTCGCGGCTCTGAACTCTTCTATCTGTTAATGTATAGAACATCATTGTTGTCGTAATCCAGTTTGGATTTCCATATACGAACATCATGATGTGCTCGCCCTTGTCCTTTACAGCATACCATTTCATCAAATAGGCTCTCAAAACATGATATGAAAAATTCACATCAAATAACGAATGGACGGCGATTAAATCCAAACGAACCTCAGTTCTGCATCAACTCTTGAAATGTGTCGCTTTCTTTATCATCTGAGTAAATGCCTATAAGCAACTCTGTGGTAGTAGCATCCACTGCAAACCCTTTGTTTTTCATTATTTGAAGGTATTTTTTCGACCTTAGAACATCACGTTTTCGCAGCAATCCTTGGACAAAGATATTATAAGAACATTTATTAGGTTGACATCCATTTTTTTCTATCTTCATAACTAAGTCTTCAGCATCATCCAACAACCCTTTTCTACATAAACCTCCAATCATGATATTAAAAGTATACGAATCGAATCTCAACCCTTTAACCAGTAAACGCGCAAGAACCTTCCTTGCATCATTCAACTTTCCATCTTTACACAAACCATCAATCATAACATTATAAATCACAATATCAAGATCTAAATCACTTTCCTCCAAAGCCCTAAACAACAACATCGCCTCAAAACGAAAATGACATTTAATTAAACCATCCAAAACAACAGCACAAGTCAAAAGAGTCGGAACCATACCATATTGCTTCATTGTAAAGAACAATTCTTTAGCAGCCAAAGGTTTACCAACCTCACAAAACCCACTAACAAGTGTTGTCCAAGTCACAACATCAGGATACAAACCTTCATTAACCATTTCATTCAACAAACACATAGCTTTATCAACATCTTTAACCTTACACCAACCATGAATCAGCGAATTATAAGTCACAATACTAGGCAAACACTTCTTCAAAACCATCAACTGAAACACTTTTATAGCTTCATCCATTTCATTCATCAAACAATAACCACCAATCAATGAGTTATAAGTCACAACATTCGGTTCCACACCCATTTGCACCATAAAACCAATCACACTTTTAGCCTCCAAAATCAACCCTTCTTTGCAAAAACCATCCACCAAAACCGTAAAAGTTTGAACATCAGGCATTACACCCTTTTCCATCATCTCATTCAACAAAAAATACGCTTTTTTCCATTCACCAACGCTACAAAACCCTTGAATCAAACAATTGTACGTAACCAAACTAGCCTTAATACCTTTTTCATTCATTTCTGCGAACAAACTCAAAGCCTCCGAAACAAACCCTCCTTTACAAAAACCATCTATAATTGCATTATAAACAACAACATTCGGTTCATAGTTTCTCTCAACCATATCCCTGACACAACCAACAGCACTGCCCATATCCCCAATTTTACACAAACCATTAACCAACGCACCAAACGTGTAACCATTCGGTTCATAACCCGCATTCTCCATCTCACGCGTTAAACCAACCGCTTGTGCCACATTACCTTCAACACAAAGCCCATTAACAATCGTGTTCAGAGTCACCACTGTCGGCTTTAAACCCGTTTTAAACATCTGGCTTAAAACGGAGAATGCGAATTTAGTGTGACCCAGATGACAAAGACAGTTAATTACAATGTTAAGCGTGTAAGTATCGGGGTTAATGCTAAACATATGCGCGTGTTTGATTAGGGAGATTGTTGTTATGTAGTTTTTGGTTTTGGTTATGAATGTGAATAAGAGATTGAAGTCTTTGATGTTAGGGAGAGGTTTGAGTGTGAGCATTTGGTGGAAGAATGTGACGGCGGTGTTAACGTTTGTGAGGGTTCTTATGGTGTTTAAGAGATGGGTTCTTGTGTTTGTTGGGTTGCTGTTAACGGCGTTAGAAGAGAAGTGATGGTTAGAGGTTAAGTTGTTATGGTTTTTGAGACAGAGAAAACATGAAGAGATTGAAGTTCTGGTTGTTCGCATTGTGGAAAAGGAGATAGTATGAATCTGAATTAGAATGAAATTAAGTGGAAGAAGGAGATGAAATTGAGAGTGTTTCTGTTAGTAATAATGGTTAAGGGGGGTATGCAAAGCAATTAGATGTAAGAGGAAGAAGGAAAGAGAGTCGAAATGAAGCAGTGTTACCTGAAGGTGGTTAATGTGAGACGTCTATGGCGGAATTCGAACTTTGAAGTGAAGAGGAAAATAGGGATGGAGGATTGGATGTACTAGAAAAATTAAATCATAGGTTAATTAATAGTGCTTTTGGTTTCAAGCTATTTTGTGAACTCTAACAATAAATTCAACAGTGTTGATATGGACAATACATAATATATATAGATATTTGCTTTTCTAACATATAAAACTTCCTAAAAATACATGTAAATGACGTTTTTGCCCCCAATGGTAGTTAACTACTGCTTGATTGATCTGGCGGTAGTTAACTACCGCTATATACCAACACAGCTTAAAACAAAATTTAAAAAAAAAGCTCCAAAAGTAATTAACTATTGTGGAGCATGAAAATTTAGTTGTTTTCTACGCAAACACACTGAGTGCATGTGTGCACACTGTATATCATGTTGGCAGAGACACCTCCTCCTCATTTGGAAAGAAAACAAAAAGGAGAAATGATATTTGTACAACCATTTTTGTACAACTTTTGACAACTTTATCCTTCATACTTACATTATGCTATTATTATCTCTCTTCCTTTTTCTCTCTATTATTTTTGACCAATAACAAAAGAGAACAACAAAGTTGTCTCAAGAGTTATCATGAAATGGTTATTCAAATATCATTACTCAACAAAAAGGGTCAAGATTCCTTGCCCATTCTTCTACTCTTTGAGAGCTAGTAGTCCAATGCTTACTTTCTTTAGCAATTGATGTTAAATCAAATCAACCCACTTTTTACTTTCTCTCATGTTCACAGCTAGCTAGTCCAATGTTATTCGTGTCATACCGTCATTATTCATTACTAATGCTTTCTAGTTCCTTTTTTGTTATGAAAAGATGATGAGCTTGAAGCAACTACAGTGTTATGAATTGAAAAAATTGAATTCAACGGTAGTTAACTGTTGTCGGTTTGCCCAACGGTAGTTAACTATCATTGGGGGTAATTTCGTCATTTACTTGTGTTTTTAGCAAACTTTTGATGTCAGAATAGCAATTTTCATATATGTAAGCAGGGTCGGCCCTAGGCATAGGTCGGGGGTGCGACGGCCTAGTGCCCATGCCGTTAGGGGGGCCTAATTTTTTTATAGAGGGGTGTATATGGAAATATTTGGTTTTTGGAGGGTTTATATAACAATGTTTACTAAAAGGCCCGAACTATTGACATGATAAAGGAATGAGCTCAAGTCTGTTAATGTTTTAGGCCCTTTTGGCAAGATTTGCTATATATACCCTCGTATAGCACAAAATTCCTCCCTATAAAAAAATTAATTTTTTTTAATTATGTGCCAAAAATTTATTATCGAAGAATTTGTCGATATATTTTTGGGCTCTTTGTTTCAAATAATGTGCCTCACTAATATTAAAATATTTGTGATATTTATTATCCAAGAAATTGAGATAATTTTCATAACAAAACAAATTATATTTTAGATGAATATGAGCTTACGAAATTAATCTTAATCTTGTTTTTCTAAGGTTTAAAAAAAAATATCAATATTGTAATGCCAAATTTCTTGAACTGATTGAATGGATTGCAAAATTGAATTTGATATTGCAAGATCATGTGAGACGCATTCATGATCATTTCATAGGTGATATTGTTCTTTTCTATGGTATTTTATTTTGTTTTGGTGCCTATAAAGTATTTGATTTATTTCTAGATGTTTCCTAAAAGAATTATTTGGTAGTGAAAAACGGGGAAAAAACAAAATGAAGAGCTAATGAAATGAGCTAAAAAAAATTATGACGTATTATATAAGGGGCCCTTTTCTCATATTATGCATAAGTCCCGTAAAACTCTAGGAACGGCCCTCTATACAAGATCCGGGATTCAAACCTCGGCCACCACCAAAAAAAAAATTATTTTTAACAAGATAAAATGAAATGAAAATTGCTTTTCTGACATAGAAAACATCACAATGACACAAGAAAATTACCCATATGCCCCCAGCGGTAGTTAACTACCATTGAGAAAGCCGGCAGCAGTTAACTGCCGCTGGTGTCAGCGGTAGTTAACTGCCGTTGTGTTCGTAACATATTCAAGGCAGAACCCAGCTTCCAGCCACTTTATCATCCATCCTCCTCTCTCTAAAAATTCAAAATTTTCACTCTCTCTCTAAAAAAAATTCTACCAAATCATCCAATTTTTTTCCACTAAATCACAAGTAAGTTATCACTTATGTTATTGTGATAAATTTTAGTTAGTATATATGTTTATATGTTTATAATTTTAGTTGTAGTTTAATTTGTAAATTTTGAATTTTTTTTAATATAGTTATGTTGTAGATTTGAAATGCTATTAATAAATATTATGAATACTTGTTATAATGGAGTTATATTGCTTAAACTTATATTTTTTTTTTCGAATTTTATAAAATTGTTAGGGTTTGATTTATTTATTTTTAATATAGTTATGTTGTAGATCTGAAATGTTATTAACAAATATTATGAATACTTGTTATAATGGAGTTATATTGCATAAATTTAAATTTTCTTCGAATTTTATAAATTTTTTAATGTTTATTTAAGATTTTTAGGGTTTATGTAAAATTTTCACTACAAGTGTTTGAATGAGTTTTCATTGATTATTTTTAATTGTGTAGATCTAAAACAATGGTCGGGTGGATCGACGTTCATGCACAATTCAACGGCGGAGAACCTCAGAGGTTGAAGGTTCAGTGCCTTGATGTAACGTTAAAAGGTCTCAAGGATCAACTTAATGAATTCAACCAAGGAGTCAACCCCAAAGACACAAGGAGGGTGGAATACGTTCAGTATAAACGTCCAACGCTCGACGAGGGGAGAGTATCATTCACTTGGGTGGAATTAACGAACGACGAAAACGTGAAGAGCATGTTTTGGGAGCACAACATGTTCCAATGGATAGATATGCGGGTAATGTTGCTGAGGTCAACTGAAGATATTATCAAGTGTTTGATTCCGCCAGAAGATCGTGATTAAGTAGGGAAATGCACCTTCCAACTACAACAATTGTCTTCCTCTGGATGGGGTAATTCAAACTTGTTAAACGACAGGACTCAAGCATTCGTCCGGCATTTCTATTGTTCCTTTCAAAAGATTAAATTCTTGTTAGGCTGGTTTAAATGAAGGTATTGAAGTGTCAAGGAATGTACCTCATTCTTTTGACGCTTGAATACTGTCATTTAAACCAAGCCTAACAGAAATTTAATCTTTTGAATGGAACAGTAGAAATGTCGGACAAATATTGGAGTCCTGCTGCTTAGCGAGTTTGAATTTACCCCATTCAGAGGTAAGATAATTGTTGTAGTTGGAAGGTATATTTTCCAATGTAATGTAATGAGTCGTCTATATAAGTTAGGAACATGTATTATTCAGAATCAGCTATGTAAGTTATGATATCGAATGGAACAATAATTTATTTATTCACTTTTCGAATTTATTTAACATTACACAATTTTTATTCGAATTCACGTTAGATTTGGAATGGCTTATGCTTTGTGAAATTCACACCTATGAAAGCAAAAAACACAACAATAGAGTTTTGGCAGTTAAAAACGCAAAAAATGCAATTTTTATAGCAGAAAGGAACGGTAGTTAACTACCGCTGACACCAGCGGCTGTGAACTGTTGCCGACTTTCTCAACGGTAGTTAACTACCGCTGGGAGCTTATGGGTAATTTTCTTGTGTCATTGTGATGTTTTTTATGTCAAAAAAGTAATCTTCAAATGAAATATATTACTAATGAAAAAACTTTCTATATATATTACCACTGAGAAAACTTTCTATCTAGCACAAGGAGTGCCAAGATAGACATATAGTTTAATAGTTAATTACAATGGCAAAAATGTCAAATCAAACAAAAAATATTTACATGCAACACTCAAGCTAAACTAAAGGATTAAACCATCAATTATGATAACCAAAAGCAAAAGTAGTGTTTTTCCGCTGCCAGCCACCATAATGAGATGAGCTTAATTTAATCCAACATTTCCTAGACCGATGTTTCCTTGTTAAAAATCGTATTGTTATGTTATTTCCAAATCATCCAAACACATGAAAACCATAATAAATTTAGAGCATGTCGAAGACATTTTGAATTATCACCTATTTGACAATACTAAAGAAAATGGTCAGATAAGAAATGTTGACCGAGATATGATATACCAAGCCACTACTGAAGACGATGCTAGATACTGCCAAAGTAAGGACAAACCGAAAACAGATGTTCCATTGATTCCTCGGTGCCAAAACCACTCACGCAAAGTTGATAATTCTATTGAAGAATCCTCGCCTATATAAATTATCATTGGTCGGACAGTTACGAATAAGATGCCAAACAAATAATGAAACCTTCAAGAAAACTTCCTTATGTCAAATAAGATCTGAAACTATTGAAGGAGTAAGACGATCTATATTTGTTAAAAATTTTGTAGATGCCACTAGCTATATAACCTTTTTCAGGCTCTAAGTGCCATTACCACTTGCCTCATCACTGTGTTAAATAACGTTAAAAAGCAAAGCAATGCACTCTCATACCAACTTTTCCTCCCACACAAACATCCTTCGTCGCCGTTTCCAAGCCTCTCCTCCCTTACCCCACCTTAATGCATACATATCAGTTATAGATAACAAACGATTGTTAGACAATTCATAAAGTCGAATATATCTAACGTTAGGAGGGATACCACCCAACCAAGGGTTCGTCCACAAGTAAGTATTAGCCCATCACCAATCATCATCCTCATGCTTTCATTAAACCAACTTTCCAACCCTGGTAGAATTAATAATTTAGGGGATGGGTCAAAAGTAACAGAGTTAGTTTGTTTAGATATTTATGCCAAATAAAAAAAATGAAAAATATAAAATATTGAGAATTTGAAAAATAATAAAAAATAGTTTTTTCTTTTGAAAAATTGAAAAAAAATGATAAATAAGAAAAGAAAAGAAAATTATATATACTAGCCTTCAGACGGGTAATTTCTGCTTGTTTGTCCGTTTTTTTCCTTCGCCAACGCATCTAATTATTAGTAATGTTTTTTTTATGCAAATTCTAATTTTGATTAAAATTATATGTGTAATGTTTGTGACTTTTAAATTATAACAAACTATCTTCTCTTAAAAAAAAATAACAAACTATGTTTATCTTTTTTTTTTATTAAGGAAACTATGTTTATATTTCAATAACAATATAATAAACATAATGAAAAATTTAAACCAAAAAATCATGTATTCTCTTTTTATTATAGAATATTTTATAGATTAAGTTAGATTTTAAGTAGTTCTACCTAATATTTATTAGAAATTAATTAAAAAAAATCACATGTAACATTTAGTGAATAAGATGAATGTAATATATACAGATAGTTTTTTTTAACAATAAAATATATATAGTTAGTTGAAATATTCATGTCTAATAAAAAAATTGTTCTTAAAAAAAATGTTCATTAAAATATTTGTGCAAATCATATAAATTTTTTTTTTTATAATAGATAAACTTAACCTCTCAAAAAAAAAACAATAGATAAATTTAATGGTGATGGGTTGCCGATAATTTTGCACACACAATCAATCAAAACTTCTGATTTCTAACTAAATTAAAAACATTAATTGAAACACGATTTTAAATGTTTTGATCGGTGCCTCTTCAAAAGAAAAAAAATGTTTTGATCGGTCGTCTTTGGATTTTAATCTCTGAAAAATTGTAAACCAAAAAAAATCTCTGAAAATAGCGATGGGCCAGCATAATTGTTGTAGAAAGCCCAATAAGTGCATGACTGAATCGAGAGAGAAAAAAAACAAAAATTAACAACAATGGTTTTTTTCCTTACATATTAAGTTTGAAGTGTTTCGTTTGTTTCAGATCTCACATCATCTTACTCTCACCGGCGAATTCTTCACCGCATCTCCGGCCACAACCTTCTGTTCAATCACTCTCTACCGTCTCACTTTCTTCTCAGGTTCCCTCTCTCTCACTCGATCTGTTCAAATTTCAACCTAGATCTTCACATTTTGTCTCAATTTCGCGATTCATCCTAATTTTTATTGGTTTATTTAGGGTTTTTTTATCGATCATCGCACGAATTTTTTGTTTGATTATTTTCATGGGGTTTTCAATTTGTATCGTTTGTGATTCATGGATTTATAATCATGTATATTGAATTGAAACTAACGTTTATTGTCGATATATTTTCGATTCTATAAACTGAACGTGTAAAGTATGTGTTTGGATTTTGGATTATAGAGTTGTTGCAATCTAACATTAGAACATTGCTCTAAGAAAATAGCTTCACAGATCCTTTATACGTTACTTTGCATCGTATCTGATTTAGTTATAGATAATCTTTATTTATGTAGAATGTATTGGATCTTATGTCTATGATTTTTGTTGCCTTAATGAATGTTAGTAACCATGGTGAATTTGATAAAATCACGATGATTTTGGTGAATTTCAAAGTGTCTTTTGCCAAAATCACATGAACACACTGTGATTCTGTCAAACTCACCGCTAAACCGAACATTCATTGGAATTAGCAAGTTAAATAAGATTTTAGTTTAGTTATTTTCAGGTCTGGGCCTTAGATTGTCAATGCTAGGCTATGGCACAGGGCCTCAACATTTTGTGGGTCAAAATTATTATTTCTAATATAAGACCCTAAACAATAATTATATAGAATGAAAGTTAATTTTTAGGCTAGCAGAAGGCAATACTCTACCGGTATCACAGTCTGCATATGGGCATGCCGTATTGGGTTCAACCCCCCAGTAGCGCCTTTTTTTTAATGATAATTTTAGTTAAATTAAAAAATAAAAATCAGATCTAAATTTACAAAACTCAGGATTTGAACCCACTACCCTTAAGTGTCATTCACAAACCAAACCACTAGGACATTCCAAGTATTTGATAAATCATGAGAGTTGACTACATTTTTGTTCATTTGGGGCCCAATTTGTAAGATTAGAATGGGGCCTCCAAGTTGTTAAAGTTGACCCTGGTTGTTTTTAATATGTTTTTGGCTACTTTTATTTGGAAATGGTTGCTTGAAACTAATTATTTGAATTATTGATATGTTGATAGCAGAAACATGCCTTCTCAGAAGGTTGAAACCGGTCATCAAGACGTGATCCATGATGTTACAATGGATTACTATGGAAAGAGGCTAGCAACAGCTTCATCGGATCACACGATTAAGATAATTGGTGTGAGCAATTCAGCCTCTCAGCATCTAGCAACTTTGACTGGTCACCAAGGGCCTGTTTGGGAGGTTGCGTGGGCTCACCCTAAGTTTGGTTCACTTCTCGCTTCATGTTCCTATGACGGACGCGTCATTCTTTGGAAGGAGGGTAACCAAAATGAATGGATCCAAGCTCATGTCTTTGATGAGCATAAGTCATCTGTGAATTCAGTTGCTTGGGCGCCTCATGAGTTGGGTCTCTGCTTGGCTTGTGCTTCGTCTGATGGGAATATATCGGTATTTACTGCAAGGGCAGATGGTGGATGGGATACCTCAAGGATTGATCAAGCTCACCCAGTTGGCGTGACTTCTGTTTCTTGGGCTCCTTCAATGGCGCCAGGTGCTCTTGTTGGTTCAGGGTTACTTGATCCTGTGCAGAAGCTTTGCTCTGGTGGTTGTGATAATACTGTTAAGGTGTGGAAGCTTAGCAATGGTCAGTGGAAGATGGATTGCTTCCCTGCACTTCAGATGCATAATGATTGGGTTCGAGATGTTGCTTGGGCACCGAATTTGGGACTTCCCAAATCTACTATTGCTAGTGCGTCGCAGGACGGTAAAGTGATCATATGGACTGTTGGCAAAGAAGGGGATCATTGGGAAGGCAAGGTTTTGAATGATTTCAAGACCCCTGTTTGGAGGGTGTCATGGTCTTTGACAGGAAATATATTGGCTGTGGCTGATGGAAACAACAATGTCACATTATGGAAAGAAGCCGTAGATGGGGAATGGCAACAGGTGACAACAGTGGAGCCATAGATAATGATTGTTCAGGTCGTGTTTTGTTAATTTTTAAACTATGGTTAAATTTTCATTTTGAAATATAATTGACATCTGGTTTCTTTTCGCGTATTACACAGTTTATTAGTTGTGCTTCATAATACACTAGTTCCTTGAGTTTTAATATTGAGGTCCAATGAATATTCTCTGTTTGCAAGAATGAAGTTGAATAGTTTTATCAGTCCTTTTATAGACTAGAGGGCTGTTTTCTAGTATATAATGTGACATTTCATTTGAATTTTGGATCTCTATCTATACCGGGAGTTGCATAATTTTATGGCCATTGCATTTAATTTTGGTTGCTCATTTAATCGCTGTTGGTGCTTTAAGAGTTTGATGTGTGATATAAAAATGATTCACTCTCACTACATTGAACTTATCAACGCTTGGCTGTAAGATTCATATTATTGTCAAAGGCAATGTCTTCTTTGCTTTTCTGTGTTGGAAGAAATTTTTCCTGTTTCTCCTCCTTCTCTATTCATAGAACCTATTTCAATTGATTGTCAGATGCCGCAGCATGATTAATCACTGCCAGGAATATTCCATCTAATATACAAATGAATTAAATATTTGTTGATGTGCATTAATTTTAGCTGAATGGATTGGTTAGTAAAAAAAAAATCCTTGTGTGTTGATTAAGCTAAGAAACGACTATGATCTTAGTTGTTGGTTTATTAACAGTGTGAAGAATGTGGAAGTGTTGAACAGCTCCCCACCTATGTGTACAAGTTTTGTTTGCCAATTGATTTTGAAATGTCAGATTTTATGGTGTTTCTTCCCCGCTAAACCTTTACCCATTTGCTTCCCTTATCCATGGTTACCCTCTGCCGTTGCTTAGGTTAAAAAATGGATACAACTCATTAATGCTCAGCTGACAACTTATACTGATTGATCTAATTGAATGATTTGAGATGATTTTTTATCATCTCGCTACACCCACACACTTACAAACATGTTTGTTTGTTGAATATTGTTATATCACCTGGTACCTTTTTGATTTTTGGGGTTTCATTTTGCAACAATATGTAGACTTAAAGTCCCAAGAAAACAACATTTCACCATTTTGATATGTTGACAGTTCCTTTAAGCACCCTTCAAACAATTAAGTGTTACCTCCATCTTATAAATTCAACGTTGTGAATTGTAACCTAGAATCAAAATCAAAACTATAAGTTCTGGATTTTTCATTCAACCACTCAGAATTGAAAAATGAATCAGGCTTCTTGCTTATGAAGTTTAGAAGAACAAATAGGAGTTAAGAGAGATTATTCAAATTAATTGTGCTTTTGAAGCTTGAGGGTAAACAATTTGAATATGGATACCTTAAGCAGGAACTAATGTGCCTTAAGTAGAAACTACCAATAAGCATTTTTTTAATTTTAAATTTTGAGCAAAAATTATTGGAACATCAAATGATACATTACAGCATTATCGGATGCAATTTTCTAAAGCTGCAATCAAACTTAAACTTAAGGCGTTTTGTGCCAATTAAGTGTATGCTATCATGGTGGGGGTATGTCAAAATCACATTGGGTCACTGTGATCCTGACATACGACTGTCATGCCAAACATAGACAAAAAGATGCAATCTTGATGTCAAACATCTAAAAAATAAAATTGCAAACGTTTCTGTTGGACCGACAGTGAAAGAATATGTACGAGGAAACACGATGAGCCTATAGAGCAGATGAAAGTATCATCATTTTTAGTTCAATAACTGCATTTAGTTTTCTATTAAAAATGTATCGGACCAAATTTTTTTAAAAAAAAGGCAGCTACAATTTTTTCTTTCTTCTTCTTCTTTCTATTCAAGTATAGAAACGATAGAGCAAGAGACAACGATGGCTGAAACATAGAGCACTCAATTACAAAGTATGCAAGAGTTCCTCTTTTTTTTTCTTCAAAAATAGCTTTCAAACTACCATTCAAAACATATTGAGTTTGTGCTTGGTTGACAAAAAAATGATTTTGAATGAACTGATTTCAGTTAGAATTGAGTTGAATGGGAAGTGTTTTATGTTTAAATATATTCACGTCAAAGTTAAGCGAATAAGTCAAAAGTTTCTAATACCTAATTTCAATTTAAAATCAATTTCAGAGGAATTTTTTTACTAGAAGACATTTAAAAATGTCAAAATCAAATTTAAACTTTTAAAATTAATTTTGAGCTATCTGAAATTGAAACCATTACAATGAACTCAGAAATGTTTGAATGTTTGTTTATAGACAACTTTCAAGAGTTTTTTTTTTTTGAATGGATCTTTTTTCTTTTCTTTTTGTGAGTATGCAATTCTTTTCTTTTGTGAGTAATGCATAAAAGATAAAGTAGAGTGAGGACAGCACGATGGAAAGTGGTGAAAACATTTTCACATTATGATTTTATTTAGAGTTTTTTCTCTATAATTTTTAGACTCTGTTTGTAACGAATTAAAAAGAAAAACATAATTTAGAGATTTTTGTTTAGATATTTTAAACAATATAGTAGTCATTTCATGCTTGTCAATCGGAATAAAATTTACTTTTTTTCTTTTAAAAAAATCAGTTATATAAACTGATGTTTTTAGAAAAGCTACTAAACACTACTTCTTACTTAAAGCAATTTTTAGATTCTATTTAGATTCTAATTTGTTTAACAAGAGGTAACAAACAGACTAAAACTTTAAAAAAAAAAGTTTTAAAGAAAATCTTTTAGAAAAAGAAAAGGCTCTTAATTTGGTTATATTATTTTTAAAATATTAATTTGATGGAGAAATAACCATTTTGGTCTCTGATGTGTATCTCACTGTCATAATGATCACCGACTCAGAAAAAAATACAGTCTCTAACTCCAAAATTAATTAGTCACTTTAACCCTTGATATTAAATTTGGTCGTTAAGTGTAAAAAAAATGAAGTTTGCATTTGTTTAGCTCATAAGAATGGTGTGACGTGATATTAGGAACTAGAATGGTGTGACGTGACATTAGGAACTAATTTGAAAGAACATGATCTTCAACATCTTAAACAACATGACCTTCACGAACCTTCACAAAAAACCAAAAAATTCATTAATAAGAACCACCGACAACCATTCTTCCTCAATTTAACCCAAACAAAATAAACCCAACATCACCATATTCATCATCATCTTTCTCATAATCTTTGTTTACATAGTTCAGCAAACTTTAAGCAATAATGCAACCTATATGACAATAGGGACTAAATTGAAAGAAATCAAAGGTCACATCGAATTGAACAACAAAACAACTTTCATTCAACAATCCATTTCTTTCATTCTTTGTCTCAATAGTTAATAATCTTACTTGTTCCTTCTATGCATATTCAAATAATTCGCTTTACAAAAATCTACAACAATCACTCCTAGCAACCACATTTTCTTGTCGCCTTGCAAACTCCACCCTAGAGTTGGTAAAAAAAAAAGCTAAATAGAGATCGACAAGAAAAAATAATGCACCCAAATTCAGAAATGTCGTCTTGAGTAGAATGAAAAGCGTCACGGGTAATCTTGGAATTGGTTTCAAAATCAACATTGTCAAATTGCATATCACTTAACCACTGCATAGCACTATGTAGCCCTAATGCTTCACCAACATTAATCGAGTAAATACATGAAAAACTGACAACTTTTGCCAAGAAAAACGTACCATCGGAATCCCGGACACGAATGCCAATTCCAATTCGGTTAAGACTAGATGAGAACGCAACATTGATGTTACACTTATACCTTCTTGAGAAAGGATGCTGCCAGCAATGTGTAGGACATTGGACTCCATTGTCAAGGAGAGAGCACGAGTCGGTAGGCAGCCCGACACATATGCCACACTAAATTTTTAACTTTAGAGTAATCTTAAACTTCCAAATTCCTGACCAAGAACCCCGACAATAGAAATGAGAAGAATCAATGAGCTCGTCAACACAGAGCCAATAATATCAGCAAGGTCAACGATATCCATTCCAGGCTAGCATTGTTCTCACTGTCGGATTCAGAATCAGTTTCAGAGTTAAGTTGAATAAATTCCTCCTTGGGATAACACTGACAATTGTAGAGCACATCTTTGGATCATTGATATAAATTCAAAGGTGAATTCTTAAAAAGGAACAAGAAAAAAACCCTCAATACAAATAGATCATTAGCTCTTGATAATCACATAAAGAGTTAAGTGAATGGGAAATATTTTATGTTTAAATATATTCACGTAAAAGTTAAATGAACAAGTCAAAAGTTTTCAATGCCTAATTTTAATTTAAAAACAATTTTAGATGATTTTTTTTTATTTGAGACATTTAAACATGTCAAAATCAAATTTACACTTCTAAAATCAATTTTAATCTATCCGAAATTGAAACTGTTACACTGAATTAAAAAATCTTCGAAAGTTTGTATATCCCTTCATCCAAACGCAACTCAACAAGATGTAGCCTTGGTGGTCTTATTATAAAAAAAAGAGAAGAAAAAGATAGATATTTAACACAACCAACTTGGTTAAAATATTGGTTATATCAATTGTAAATTTTCTAATTTTGAATTTTTTAACATGTGTCTTTAGAATACAAGTTAGTAAAGCTCCGAAAAAATATTATTCTTTAGAAAGATTCAAACTGTGAAAACAATAGTCAATGTAAATTGATTCATTTGATAAGTAGTTAATTCATACTTTGTAAAAATGTAGGTTCAACTTTTATTGTCAACGTAAAAACTTTTTGTTGGGTGATACGTAAATATCCATATAAACTTGTCTTGACACCCCTCCCTCCCGTTGAGTTATCGGACAAGCTCATCTAAACATGTTTTCATAAAAGAATAGTAACCCTTACATTAATGGTAAAAAAAAAACAGGTTATTCAGTTTTGATGGTTTAACCATGGTCCAACAACTAATGGTTCGGAAGTACTCACTTCGTCTCAAAATATAAGGAAAAACTCACTTTCTTTGTCCCAAATTACAAGGAAAAAAACAAATTTTTATCCTATTTAATCTTGTTTTTTTTTATAAAAAAATAATCTTTTCCATTTTTTTTAAACTTTTTCTCATAAAATTAATGCAAATTAGATTCAATTTTCTTTTTCCCATTTTCTCCATAATCAATAGCCAATGCAAATTATTTTTCCATCTTCCCACGAAACTTATTCCAAATAAAATACAAAAAGTTATACTCCAAATTATATAATGTTTAAGTTTTTTTAATACGTGTGATCTAAGTTTTTTCCCCCTTATAATTTAGGACCGAAGGAGTACCGTATCCAATGGAACCAGTCCGGTTTTCCATTGAACCGGCCGACCCGGTTTTAACAACATTGATAAAAAAAAGTAAAAACTGCACCACCCAATTTTAACCCTAACCGTTTGTATAAATTCTCAATTTTCGGTTATGAATTTTTCTAGACAGTAAAAACCTTTGAGCGAAAATGGCAGAAGTGAATCCGTGTAAGAAACTAGCAGACAGGTATCTGAAGCGCGAAGTTCTTGGAGAAGGTACCTATGGTGTCGTGTTCAAAGCCATTGATACCCAGGTTTCTTTTTCACTCTCTTAGCCAATTATTAAAACTAATTATGATTAGACGAGTTTGATTATGTTATAGTAATGTGTAATAAGATCAAACTGCATTTTATATTGAACCGTTGAGTAATGTTGACAGGGAATATTCATGCATATGCTCAGTAGCACCGACACTTCTGATCAAAGGCTTGTTAATGTCTAACGATGACATATGTGATTATATTCAATTACGTCATTTTTTTAAATTATTACGAGTGTGGCCGTATCATTGGTAATGTATATATCTATTCTAAGCATAATTCATGTATATGCATGCTCTCTATCACCAACACGTCTCATCAAATGTGTTCAATCTTCAATGTCCGAAACCGGAACGTGTGGTTACATTTAATTATGTCATTTTTTAAGAATTATTACTGGCGTTGACGACAATGTCAATGTCATGTCTGGTGTTCGTGTATGTGTCAATGTTTCATAGTGTATATGTCTCTTTAGCTGTACGAGAATGAATTTCTTAAAGTTGTGCATTCTTCTTATAATTTGTAATTGAGAATTCAAATTTTTTATTTAGAATAAACAATCATTTTGGTATGTAAGTGTGTGACTAAGGAGAGACACATTTGAGAATGTTTACTGTAATTTTGATTAATTCGAAAACTAAAGCGACAGTAGTGCCGGACACATTCAGGAAGCACATAGGATCTTTACCGGTTGATTTTTTCTGTTTTTGTGATTGAGTATGTTAATGGAATCAGCATTAGAGTTCATGCAATTTGTTATGTTGTGAATTGTGATGTGAATCTCATAGTAAGTAGCAGTGTTGTCAATCGTGTGGAGACTAGCGGTTTGTTCAAATTCCGCTACACTACACAAGAAATCCTGCTACACTACAGACTACAGTGCTATAGCGCCACTATTCAAAATCCTCTAGTCAAATTGAACTTTGTGTTTGTGTGTTCTCTGGTTTTATTTTTGTAAGGGAATATTCATGTATATGCTTTGTAGCACCGACACGTCTGATCAAAGGCGTGTTCAATGTCTGACACTGACATATGTGATTACATTTGATTATATCATTTTTTTATCAAATTATTACGAGTGTGGAGTGTCAGTGTCAATGTTGCGTGTGGTGTCTGAGTCGTGTCGGTGCTTCATAGTGTATATGTATCTTAAGCTGTAATAGAATGAATTTCTTAAAGTTGCACATTCTTGTTATAACTTGTAATGGAGAATTCAATTCTTTTGTTTTTTTATTTAGAATAAACAATCATTTTGGCATGTAAATGTGTGACAAATGAGAGACATATTCAAGAATGCTTTTTGTAGTTTTGATTAATTCGAAAACTATAGTGACAGTAGTGCCAGGCGCATTCAGGAACTACGTAGGATCTTTCCCGATTGACTTTTCCCGTTTTTGTGAATTAGTATGTTAATGGAATCAGCATTAGAGTTCGTGCAATTTGTTGTATTGTGAATTGTGATGCGAATCTCATAGTAAGGAGCAGCGTTGTCAATCGTGTGTAGACTAGCAGTTTAATCTGGACGCTACAGAATAGTGCAATTTCTTGGCACTATAGTTTAATCTTGATGTTGGAAGATATGTAAGATTTTTTTTTTTTTGAAGAAACGCTTTGTGTGTTGAATTTGTGATTGAAGTTATGAGTTTTAGAGAAAAGGAGAAGAGAAAGAATGAAGACTTTTTGTTAGGATATAGAATATTCACTAATTATAGTTAAAGTAGTTATGAATTTTTTAATACGTTAGTTAGTTTGGATTTTAGTTATGAGTTGTTAGAGAAGTTAGTTTGTCATTAAAATTAGTTTGAGTATGTGCGTAAATAGGATAACTCAAAGGTTAAACAGGATATTTGAATATTATAATAGCTTGATACAAAGACTGAGCATTAACCTTTATGTACTAATTCAAGACTCTATATCCTAAATAAATAGGAAAACCAAATAACAACTCACAGCAGTAACCAAGAAACATAAAAAACAATCTTATGCTAAAGATAAAATACTAATCTTAAGAGATAAAGATATCATAAGATAATCTTTTATATTTTATGACTCCATCATGTCTTTTAATCAATTTCTGTTTCTTTTTTCTGCAGTGCTGACAGATCACATTTGAAAAGGAAATTAGATTTAGATTTCCAGTAGTCAAAATGAATATTCTTTTGTCCGTGCATCAATGCATGGAGTTTGATGCTTCCGAGAAAATGCTGTGAAATAGCTTTTATTGCGTGTATCGTTCCTTATTTCTGTCCATCTGTATGAAGCTACCTTGAATGTGCAGAAACTTAAAGGAAGCAGTTGCAGTAACAGCAGATTGTAGAATAAAAAAGTAGTAACCATACTTTGGATCTTCTTTGGCCCTTCCATTTCTGGCGCATGAAAGAATAATGCTATTTTTTACTTTTATAGAAAAAATATATACCAACGATGGCTCGATGAGAGACTTATTGTTTACTCTCTGAGATTACAATGTGTATTTTCTCGGGTGCGTCATACAGGTTGTATACAATTTTTATTCAAGCCATTGTCAAGGGGATTATGGAGGTTTTGGGTTTTAAAGGTTTTAATGCAGATACCTAGCTCTTGGACAAAGGTCATTGCTTCCGGCACTGTTAATTTCGATGGAGTTGGCAGCTTTGTGCTTAAAGACATTGGTCTCTATCTCCGAAAATTTTCCATCAAAGGATACAAAGTAGTTTTGCTGCCATTGGTTCCTAGTTAATCCCTGCACTAACCAACACTTAATATCCAGTTCGGATGACAACCATTTAAGTTCTGCAATTGTTGAGCACTGCACGAACATTTGTTTGGAAGTTTCTATTTCCATGCAGCAAAGTGGGCAACAAGTGTCTAATTGATTCACTGTTTTTTTGGACAAGTTTTCTCTAGTATGAAGAAGATTCTTTGTAAGCCTCCACAAGAAGTTTCTTACACTCCTTTTCGGATGGCTCCAGATTTACTCCTAGGAGGTTGGTGTTTGTGGTATTTGAGCAACCAATGACAATAGAGGATGTGCCGATGTGGTATGCTGACCTAACTGAAAGTTCACCATTTTTTTTCCAATGCCAATCATTGGGAGAGAGGAATACTTGGAATCTGTTTAGCTTTATGGTTGTTGAGATAATACATACTTATTGGTTCATGTATATATTGTTGTGCATCAAAGGGAAGTCCAAACAAAAGGATTGTAGAGAAGAAAGACATTCTCTACAAACAAGCAATGAGCGGTCCCGGTTACACTCTCCACTGGCATGAGTACCACAAACATAATTAAAAAAACAACCAATTTCATCTTAATGTTAGAAGCAATTGATCATCAGTAGCTTCGAGGAGACATCTTGGTCTTGAGTGCCTATGATAAAATTTCTCAATTCATCTCGAATTTTATAGATTTGAAGCAACAGTCATGCACAAAATCAACTGAGTGAATCAATACTTGAGCTTCTGCGACTGCCATCGATGCATCATCCATTCCTTTGGTTTTCCAATTTTCCATAGCGACCACATTTCCACTTGCAACCCTAATCACTGTAGTAAGACCTCAATGACCCTCCATGGGAAGGTTTGCATCACAATTTGCCTTATAGAAATTGAGGAGGAACCCATATAGAAATTTGTTTCATCATTTCCATGTCAACAGAAAGGAAGACACTATCAATTAGGCTATTGTTCAGACAACTGTTTTCAACATAAAAAATATCCCTAATCTATAAGATCTTTATTTCCAATGGTTTTCATGTTAGGATTTAAACCAATTATCTTTTCAAAAATTGATGTCCTTCCCATTCCTTATTTTCCAACAAGTTTATCCAGGTGTAGCTAGGGGAGTGGCCCAAGGAAGCCTTGAGAAAATATTTCTTTGGAAAATATATAGGTTTTAGTGACCTTGCCATAGGGATGGGAATAGACCAGATCAGTCTACAGGGGCCTACTTTTATTAAATAGAGAAGACCTAGGCTTTTTTTTAAGCCTATTTAGCTTAAAAGGCCAGGCCGCAGGCCTCTCAAAAAGCCTCTTAAACCTATTAGACCGGCCTATTTAAGTAATATGAATAATATTATTTATTATTATATTATATTTTGTACTTTGAATTAAAATATAAAATTGTAAATTTTTTCAATAATTTAAGCTTTATTAGTATACATTAATTTTTTTGCATATATAAATGTATTATTATAAACTAGAATAGAAATATGATACAATATATAGTCGAATTCCCTAAAACCTCATGTTGATTATCAAAAGAAAGTTTAATCCAATTGAACTATTAGTTCGCTAGTCCATTTAAATTTATATCATATTGCTTATTTAAAGATGTTCATAACATATAGACTTTTAAATCGGCTAGCAGGCCGTATCAGGCTTTTAGAAGGCCAGACTCATGCCTAAAAAGTAGGCCTATGACAGGCCGCAGACCAAATTTAGACTTTAAAAAAATATGGCAGGCCAGACTTAGGTCTTGCAAAGCCTAGCCTATTCCCATCCCTACCTAGCCATTAGAAAATTAGGATTAGGATTTTGTTAGTATTCTCCATCCTTGTCTGGCAAGCAAAGTTTCATTGAAAGCTTTAAAACTTCTGAAACCAATGCCCCGTTTTGTTTTGGATTTAAACAATATTTTTGGATTTGGTCAATGAATTCCTTTTATCCTCCAATCAACACCTTCTCTCCGTGGAGCATATATGTTAGAGAAATGATAAATGGACAACCAAAAATTGTCCACCATTGTATATTAACATACTCCTTGAAGTTCTTGGAGGGTTGAGGCATGGTGGATTAACACGGAGTTAAAATGAAGAATATGCATGAAATAATTAAGCATTTCTTGATCAAAATATGGGAGAATTTGTTATCGTCAGGAACTATTTTGACTAAAAGTGCACAATCAATAACTATTTTATAATTTTGCTATACTGAACGACTACTTTGGTTACACATTCAAGAACAAAAGAACAATAAACATACCGGAACACTTTACTCGTTCACGCATATCACATACAATGTGTAATCCGAAACATATCCCACCTCCCTGAAGAGTGTCATTACATATTTTCAAAAAAGGAAAATGCAAATGAATGTCCTAAGGGTGCTTAACAACCTTTAGATAGTAAGCTTTTATAGAATTTGATGCATTCAATGCTTTAGAAATTAAACTATTTAACTTTTTCTATAAACATTTTCTTAATTAATTTTTTTTAAAGAGTGCTCTTAGAGCTCTCGTTAGCAAGACTTTTTAAAAAACTAAACCAAACACTTCGCCGTAGTATTAAATATTATAATTGATATAATAAGTTAAATATATGCTATTTTCTCTTTTCTTAAAAAATAAATAAATGCTATTTTCTCTTAAAAATCTAATATTTATCTCATTATCATATCTCTTAAAAATCTATTTTCTCTATCACTTTAAAATACTCTCTGAACTATGATATATGAAGACAAACTAAGATAAAAAAAAGTTGTGTGATGACTGGTGCCGTTACCATGACGGTTCGGGGTTAAAATTAAAACTTTTGAATTTTAATTAATAATTATAATTTTTCTTTCAAAAAAAAATTAATAATTATAATTTTACTATATATTCAAGAAATTATATTGTACGAGAAAAGAATTACACTCTACAATTATTTTATATGTGGTTTTATATTTTAAAATCCTTAAATAATCATTTTATTATCAATTTTGACAAACATCTCTCTCAATATAAGGGGGTGTATTGGATTTGGATTTCAAGAGATTTTAAAAGACTTTTTGATGATAATAAAATTTTGTAGTATTCAATCAAGATTTTTATAAAATGTAACTAAATCTTGAGACGATTTTCTCGTAAAATTAACTCAATTGGTATGGACAATGCATAATATATACAAGATTTGATGTTTGAACCACACCAAAAATCACAAGACAATCGAAAAATGGATGAATTCAAATTTAGCTTAGACCTCTTTGATCTATTGATGCAAACAAAACAAAAATCAGATAATTCAAAATACAAAATATATAAAGATATATTTCCATTTTTGCAAGTTCAAGGGGTTTGGCTAACCCCTCAACATAGTGTGGCTCTGCCACCGGTGATCACCGATCACTACATAGTCAGGTGTGACGTGATGTGCGCGGTATGATGTAGCCATTACACCTACTATATTGCGGTGTTGGGATGCGGTTTTTTCTATGATTTACAATCTCACTGCAGTTGTGCGATGCAGTTGCAGACCCTAACGCAACGGCATTGTTGCGACGACATCTCGTGATGCTCTCCGCAATTTAAAACCATGCACATTACTACAATGCAATACTAGTATGTTAAAACACCATACATACACCATAAAAACTAGGATTTAATAACATTCACCAAATGATGTAAGATAAAAATCCTCAGTAACCAATAAGTACAGAAAGAAACCAACTTCCAAAACATCAAGGAAAATTAAATGACTTTGTAACCTCAATGGAAAATCTTGTCAATACCTCCTCAGGTTAACAGGTCCAGTGATGAAAGCCCAATCAACAAAAATGGTTTGTGTAAGAAACTCAGATCCATTTGATTTCTGTATTGTATTCATGGCTTCCTCATAATGCTCATATTCAATCAACGCACTATGGACAAAACCATAACGGTGAACAAAATTCATTTTAATGTTCTTAATCACTCCATGATCGCGAAAGACGTCTTTCAAATCATCCTCTTGAGCTTCTTTGTGTAGACCAGTCACCAAAATAATCCATCCTTCTATTGATCTTTCAGGTACTGCATGGTCACGTCCATCGCCCCTGGAGATGAGGCGAGAGACGGAATCCTGATGGACACCGCGGCCTTTAGTCTTTCTGGGAAGACTAGCGCGGTCTAAAGTCAAAAATGTTGTAGTCGGAGGAGATGCTTCAGTGTCTGGAGAAGCTTCTTCATACATCAAGTAATCTTCGTCCTCCCGCTCGAAACGCAAGGCTTCTCCGTGGTTGGCTGTGCTTCCTTGCATATTCTTAACTGGTGATGGAAGAATGAGTGTGAGTGAGTGAGAGGACCAAAATTGTGTTGAAATAGAATTGTTTTGAATGATTTGAAATGCAAAATCAAATTTGGAATAATTGCAATTAGTTGCAATTATGTCAATTGATTTTAAAAATAAAGACAATGATCGTGTGTGTGTATTTCAGGTTTGATCAACCGAAGATTGAGAAGAATGATTTGAAGGTATATTAATTTTTTTTGTTGAAGCCTTGTGAAGGTATTAACTAGTAATTAATGTTCTTTAAAAAAAAACTATTAATTAATGTTATACTATTTTGTAACATTTTAATTTTAATGGTTTATATGTATGTTTGTTTTCTAAAGGCTAATAGTTGTTGGGAAATTCCTGGCCTTCAAGACATTATCCGGGTGCTCCTTCAAAATGCTATCAATTTTTTTGATATGCTCTTTGATCTTTTTGACAGGTTACAAACACAGCAGAAATTGTTAGTTGCCATGACTCTTTGGAGCATATGGAAGAGCCAAGATACCGAACTATGGGATGCCATAAACACCTCTCCCGCCACCATAGTCACTCGTGCAAAGGGTACCCTCAACAAATTGAGTTGTATGCAAAGAGCAAAAACACCGGTACAAAACGACGATTTCGAGCACACTCGGACTAAGCCACCACTAAGCATGATCAAGTGTAATGTTGACCCAGCTTCATTCAACAGTAATACCACTAAGCATATTATTCTCCTTCCTCTGCCACCATTCTGGAAGCTGAAACTCTAGGCTTACTGGAAGCTCTCAAAGTGGCAATTTCGAATGGAATGCATTCTGTTCTGTTTGAAACGGATTCCAAGATTTTATCTGACACGCTCGCCACCAACAACTCTCCTATGAATGAGTTTGGTGATCTTGTATCTCAATGTAGAAGTCTCTTGTTAAATAGAAACGACTTTGTAGTGTCGTATGTTTGGATGCAAACAAATAAGGTTGCTCATAGTATTGCTATAGTATCTTTATCTCACCCTAGCCCCGTATTTTTCATGATGTAGTACCAACTCATTTGTACCCGTTAATCTTGAATGAAACGAATTCGCTTGGAGTGTATTTCTTGATCCATAAATATGAAGTCTTTACTATGTTCAAGTTGTGGAAGGAAGATGTAGAGTTCATTACCATGGTGTGCTGTATCGTTAACATGTCACCATATGGGTTTCATTGGAGTGGAAAGTTGCAGAGAAGGTATGGATAAGTAAACCTATTGATCTTGACAATTTAAGGGTGTCAGGGTATCCACCTTTTGTGCATGTATCCAGCGAAAATCAATTTAAACTCGATCCAAAGTCGAAAAAGTATGTTTCTGTAGGTTACATAAAAGGTGTGAAAAGGGTTCAAGTTATGTGATCCCATTAAAAAGATTACGATAATAAACAAATATGTTGTTTTTGATGATAAGTTTGTGTTGAAGCATTTAGTTGTGTCAACATGTGAAGGGGAAACTTCTAGTAATGAGGTAATCCAGGTGGATATTGATCCGCCGCCGGTGAGCAATATCCAACTAGTGCATGAACCACAAGCCAAACCAGGTTTTGTTACTGAAATTGACAATGTACCTAAAGTTTCAGATGGAGTACATGATTATTGTCTTGTACATGATAAAGAACATCGTCAAACCAAACCACCAAAAAGATATGGGTATGAAGACTTAGGAGCCTATGCGATTCTTACCCGTTCTAGATACTCGTCCACCTCTCGAGAGGCTATAACCAGCTAGGAGAAAGATAACTAGATGGGTGCTATGGTGGATGATAGAGTCCTTCAAGAAAAATCATACATAGAATCTTGTTGATCTTTCTAAGCGAAAAATGACTATTGTTTCAAGTGGGTGTACAAAAGAAAACCAACAATATTAAAAAAATAAGGGGAAAATTTAAGGGTTTTCTCATATAAAAGGGGTACTCACGGTAGAAGGGTGTTGACTATGATGCAATTTTCTCTCTAGTCGTCAAAGATAGTTCTATCAGGGAAGTGTTAGCCTTGGAACCGGTTGGTCACCATCTTCCTCCTCCTCCTCTACCAGCCTAGTCACCTTACCATCCTCAGCAACATCCAAGACAACCACCTTTTCCATACGTCGTTCCTTCGGACTCCCTCCCCTCCCTTCTGCCACCGGTGACAGGACGTGTAACCTCTCCCTCCGCTCTTCCTCTATGCTAACTCTCACCTACACCTGCCCAATCCTCAACATTTTTTCTCCCTCACCTCTTTGACCCCTTACCATTTCCTCCTCTCCCTCACCCATCCTCACAATATTTTCTCCCTCCATGTTAACCCTCTCCGCCTTCTTCTTCCCTCCCACACCCTCATCCTTGCGCTTCCCGGTATTTGAAACCAACAACGACTTGTTATCATTAACAACAAATCTATCGAACTTAGCTTCTCGTGCCCAAACCTTAAGGTGACCAAACCAAACATTGTTTAAAGCAATAGATAACTTACTGGCATTCTTGACATTTGAGAAACAAACAAAACCATAAATATGTCCCCGTGCATTCCTTCGTCGAGCGATGAAAACATCCGTCAAAATACCGCAAACCTCGAACTGTTGTCTCTGAAGAAAGATAGGAAGACATTCCGGTATGTTGGTAAAATAATAGGATACCTTGCGTCCGACCTTTGAAGTATCGCGGCCCTACTGATCATAAGCTACGAAGTCGGAAACCCTTCCATTCACGTCAAAACGCGCATCAGGTGACTTGCTGCGTTTTCCTGTGTTACATGTAGGTTGAGTCCCTTCTGCCTGAACCTTTGAAGACCGAAGATGAACCCTAGAACCATCTCTAGATTGTCGAACCTGCTGCCCACTTCTCGCGTCATCGTACCTCTCTGAAACCTTGTACCTGTCTCGTTTTCCCGCATCCGGTTGCATCGCTTTCATCTTCCTAGACCTAACCCCAAACCAATTTCCCCCATCCCCTCGAATATCTGCCACCCTGGCTGGCCCCCTATCCCCCTGATGTTCCTCTCTGCCGGCGATTTACTCCGGCACGGTTGCCCTAGGAAGACCGCTTCTCTCAAGATCTCTCTCCTCTCTCATGACCGTTTTACGTGTGCTTTTTTTTTCTTCCACTTTTATATGCTTCTATTTTGCAGTAATTCAATTGTTTTGTACTCTTTTTTTTTTGGGTACAAAAGAGGGCAAAAGCCCAATTGTTTTTTGTACTCTTAATAATATATGTGACAACAAATGTGATTAAATTAAGAAAGAAACATTTCACACACAAACATGGCAATAAAAATAAATATTATATTGATCATAGATGTAACAATTACAAGATTATTAAGGAAAAGTAAGTGCTCAGGTAAAAAACCATGTTGTAACACAAGTGAATATAATAAATCCACCCTTACCAAATAAATATTACATTTTGGTATCATTTGTATAATTATTCCTAGAGTTTTTGTATTCTATCACAACATCTTCAATTACGTTTTGGTCCACCCGGTATTAAAGGATTTCCACCAATTCCCGGGATTGCACCAATACCAGGGATTCCTCCAAAACCTGGGATCATACCAATACCAGGGATTCCACCATTCCATCCAGGTATGTTAAAACAATCGGTACCTTCAGCACATCTGCCTACAACGTTCGTCTCTTTATTGTCTTTGAACTCGCCAATTTTATCGTTCTCTTTCACGACCTTAGCTGAAAAAACATACACCATGACTGAAATAAATAATGCTTCTTGTAACATTTTCCTTAAGAATAGAAATTTAATTATGAAAAAAATAGAGGTAAACATGCAATAATAATATAATAATAATAGTCCAATGTATTTTTTTTCCCTATTGTATTTTTTTACCAGTTTTATTCCATAGCTTTTATAAAAAAAATGGTATTTCTATTGTTTTAGGGACTAAGAATTGATAAAATAAATTATAGAGTAAAATCAAAAATTATATTTTTTTTGTCTATAAAGGATGTGGAACACAGCACAAAATTGTGAAATATTGGGTTCAAATCCAGTTAATCATAATATTCATAATAATAATAATAATAACAGTAATTTTTTTTTTTAAGGAAAACAATAGTATTGGATTTAATAATAAGATAATTGTTTAGCAATAGTCAAAAACTCAAGGAACATTATTGCATTGTAAGAGAATGAAATTTCACTGTTTTCAAATAAGAATCGTGACATGATATAATCACCATAATTATATTCTATCACAACAACTTCACTTACATTTTGGTCCACCGGGTATTAAAGGATTTCCACCAATTCCCGGGATTGCACCAATACCAGGGATTCCTCCAAAGCCTGGGATTCCACCAATACCAGGGATTCCACCATTCCATCCAGGTATGTTAAAACAATCAGTACCTTCGGTACATCTGCCTACAACATTCGTCTTTTTATTGTCTTTGAGCTCACCAATGTTATCGTTCTCTTCCACAATCTTAGCTGAAAAAACATGAACCATGACCAAAATAAATAGTGCTTCTCGTAACATTTTTCTTAGGAATAGAAATTTAATTATGAAAAATAAATAGAGGTAAACATGCAATAATAATAACAACAGTCCAATGTATTTATTTTGTCCCTACTGTATTTTTTTTTACCAATTTTATTCCATAACTTCTATATAAAAAACATGTATTTTTAGAATTTTAGGGACTAAGAATTGATAAAATAAATTATAGAGTAAAATCAAAAAATACATTTATATTTTTTGGTCTATAGAGGATGTGGAAAACACCACCTAAAATCATACACAAAACTGTGGAATTTTGGGTTCACACCCAGGTGAAGTGGTTCAGCTTAACAGTATCGACATTTTCAGCTGAGCTAAGTTTTACGGACTAAAAACATAGTTAATCATAATGATAATAATAATAATATTCATGATAATATTAACAGTAATATTAGATTTAATAATAAGATAATTGTGTAGCAACAGTAAAAAACTCTAGGACATTATTGCATTTTAAGAGAATAAAATTTCATTGTTTTCAAATAAGTACCATGTCATGATATAATCACCATAATTGTATTCTATCACAACAATTTCACTTACATTTTGGTCCACCAGGTATTAAAGGATTTCCACCAATTCTCGGGATTGCACCAATACTAGGGATTCCTCCAAAACCTGGGATTCCACCAATACCAGGGATTCCACCATTCCATCCAGGTATGTTAAAACAATCAGTACCTTTGGCGCATCTACCTGCAACATTTGTCTTTTCGCTATTTTTGAGCTCATCAATGTCATTGTTCTCTTTCACAACCTTAGCTAAAAAAAATGAAAGTAATTTATGTCGTCACATTTCCTTATGAATAGAAATCTTATTATGAAAAATGAATAGAGAAAAACATGCAAATAATAATAATTGCGATAATAATAATAACAATAAGAGTTAAATATATTTTTAGTCCCTATTAGTTTTAGACCAATTTTAATCCATATAGTTAAACAATAGTAAAAACTCTATGAACAACTTTATTTACCTGTTGGTCCACCAGGTATTAAAGGATTTCCACCAATACCAGGGATTCCGCCAATACCGGGGATCCCTCCAAAACCAGGGATTCCGCCAATACTAGGCCATCCAGGTATGTTAAAACAATCCAAACTTTCAGCGCATCGGCTTCCAACCGCTTTAGCTGAATAAAAAGTAACCATGAACCAATTAAATAATGTTTGTCGTCATATTTTCTTTGAAAATAAAATTTTGTGAATAATGAACACATGCAAATATGTTAATAATAATGTGATGAGAGGAAGGATCGAGTTGAAAAAAATAATGAACAAATAATCTGATCAACGAATGAGTTATTTTATTGGATATGTATACTCACTCTCTTTAGTTTCGGCCAAGATCCTAGCTTCTCCTTGAGAAGAGATCAAAACCACCATAGCTAATAAGCCTAGGTTGAGTAAGGAAACTTTGAGAACCATTTTTCCAAAAGTGAATCTCATCAAACGAAAGGCTTGCTGATGAATGATGTTAAAAATAGTTGAAAACTGCTCTATATATAGGGAAAAGTTTTGAAGTGGATGAGATCAACAAATGTAGAAAGTTGAATGAATTAAATGCTCAATAATAACAACATATTTTATGACAATATAATATTGAATTATACAAAATAATTTCAACTATAAATTAATATTCTTTTTTATAACTTGCCTATAAGTTTTAAAGAATCATTCAATCAAAAAAATGATTTAAAAAATATTCAAATAATTTTATAAAAAATCTTTAAGAATAATGATCACATAAATTACATATTAAAGGTATAGTTTATTTATAATTTTTTTGTAATATATAAAAAAATATTTTCCACACATCATTTTATAATTCATTTTACAATAATGTACCTTACAAGCATTATATGTTAACTACTTAAATTAATGACTCTTTTCAAATTTTAATTATATTTCCATTTATTTTAATTGAATATTTTTTTAAAAGTAATTTGGTAGTTTGAATTGTGCATGAACATATTGAATTTTTAATATTAATAATATTTAAAATATGTCTATTACATTTAAAGAACTTTTTCACTTAGTAAACTAGAAAAAAAAAACTTTTTCACTTAGTATAATAGTCAGTATTGTGATTAATACTTAATACTTAATTATTTTATATTTTTTTATGAATATTATTTATATTTTTTCTATAATAATTTTTTTTATAAAACACATTATTTTTTTCCTACAATGTACACTTAGCTATTTATTATTTCCTTCAACATTTTTATTTGTATGCGGTAAAAAGTTATGTAAACTTTTGACCAAAAAAATTAATTTATTTTATCTTTGAAAGGTAAAAAGTTATGTAAACTTTTGACCAAAAAAATTAAAAAAATTAATCTTTGAAAGGTAAAAAGTTATGTAAACTTTTGAACAAAAAATTAATTTTTTTTGTCTTTGAAAGGTAAAAAGTTTTGTAAACTTTTGAACAAATAAATTAAATTTTTTTATCTTTGAAAAAGTTGCAAATAAATTATAACAACAAATTTCGATAATCTCAAGAGTTGAAGATCCAACCGAAAAAATCTCTATGGTTAAAGTTGAGTTGGTAGGGAGTAGGGACAATACATTTTGTTTTCATGGACGAATAATACATTGTTATATGCAGTGGTTGGGGTTAGAACTCCAAACACCGCACTTATTCATTTTAGAAAGTAGTTTATAGTCATTAGACTACTTAACATAAAAAGATCAAATCAAAAAACTTTTATATATATATATATATTAAAATACAAAAAATATTACATCAGTGTAATACCGTTCAATAAATCCTTAGTTACACATGGTAACTAATAACAAATTACTAAAGATAAAAACATATCATAGAAAATCAAGGAGAAGATAGAAACTCACATGATGGTCGGATATGGAAAGTGTACCAAATCGTTTACCAAGTAATAAAGTGATAAGTATAGTATCGTATCCACAAGAATTGTCGTTTCGTCCAAACAATTCACATTACTTATTTTTGTAAGTTTTAAAATATAAAAGATAAGGGTTAAAGAGTTGCAATTTTTATTTGTTTGCAACAGAGCAAGTTAACATGTTTTGGTTGCAGAAAAGTAAGCAGCGGTTAGGATTCTTCGAATTCCCTATGTTTATATTGTTGGATATTAAGTAACAGTAATGTCGCGTTTATTTATCTTAGATAGACTATACAAGTGATGAGGTCGTTGGGACGTTTCTAACCTAATTGGTTTATCCCTCCGATGGCTAACTGCATCTGCTGATCGCACAATGATCCTTACGTGCGAGGTCTTGCTAATTCAAAGGTAATTGAAATATAAATTTAAACTGGATTTCTAGTTTTTCCCGAGGCAATGAAGGCCAAGGTTCCATCAGGTCTTCCCATCTATGAACTTAGGACACTCATAGCACACCCTTTCTCACTTACTTGGTAGTTCTACAAACGGGCAGCCATAATCTTACTAAGGGTTTAAAAGACTGGTTCTATTAGGCTACATTATTTCCTTCAAGTAGATACTTGTTTCCTTAATTACTAATCAGTTACATCCTAGGTGCAGCAAAGTTACTACTCAGTCTTAGTAATGTCACCTCCTAAGTACTTACTATTAGGGTAAACTCTCTTTCAGTATCTTTTGCTAATTACTAAATAATTACTTCCTAAACAGATAGTTATCAGTAAAAGGATATAAATATCAAGATATAAGCATCTGGACAATGATAGCAGTATTATGCCCTGTCACAACCTAAGTACCTAATCTAGGGTTGCACCTACGACATAAATAAACTAAGGAATTTCCTAATAAAACTTAAAAGTGAACAAAAAATAAATTAAATATAAACGGCATTAAATTAAATAAATATCCAACAAAAATAAACAGAGGTTCATCTTAGAACTCTAACCTGAAAAGATTTGGTTACACATGGTAACTAAAAACAAATTACTGAAGATAAAAACATATTATAGAAAATCAAAGAGTAGATAGAAACTCTCTCGAAACTCCAAAGTTGCATTCCTCTTGAAACAAAGGGAGTTAATATTCGTGGCATCCATTGGATGCCGTGGGAGAAGCTTTCAATGCACAAGAATCATGGAAGTATGGTTTCAACGATTTATCTACTTCTAATTTGGAAATGCTAGGTAAGAAAGGTTGGAAATTCTAGAAAGAGCTAGATTTGTTGTTTTCTCGTATTTTTAAGGCTCACTATTTTCCCACTAGTAGTTATCTCTCTACTACTTTAGGACACAATCATAGCTATGTGTGGCAGAGAATCTTGAAAGCACGCTTCACTATCTGAGGTGGTGTGAGATGGTACATTGGAACATGTAATTCTATTCCCATTCTCAGTGAACTGTGGTTAATGAATGGTGTTCGGATTGATGGTAATATACTAGATACTGATTATGTGGATGGCTTTGCAGCAAGTAGTTTAATTCATCCTACCTCAAAAACCTGGAACCCAGTAGTTATTCAGTAGGTCTATAGTGATTATATAGCTATGTCCATTTTGTGTACCCCTTTAGTTGAATGTAGTGTAGAATGAATGAACTCGCACACTTTTAACAGCCTAAGTTATATTCACTATGCTGAATGATTTATCGTGCACAATTCCCAACGTTTCGTTGTTCATCTTTGGAGTCTTTGGAAGCATAGGAACCTAAAGTTATGTCAAGAAGTTTCAGAAACATTTGCTCAAGTGATTGATCATGATGTCCACTTGATAGATGATTGGAATTTTGCAAATGATTCCCTCTTGGCAACGTGCATCCCTCGCTCAGCTATGCATATCGTGAACAATGCTAGCTTAAGTTCAGCTATGCCGTATGGTGTGGTCTATCCGTGCAAATGATCACACGTCAACATCAGGTACACACCATGTTCGATGGCAACGGCCACAACGGGGTCATGTCAAATGCAATATAGACGTTTCTTTCTAAGAACCTTTAAATAAAATAGTGATATGTATATGTATACGTGATGAGGAAGATGTTTTTGTGTTAGCCAAAACAACCTCGGTTTCTCCAATGTGTTCGGTTCCGGTGGGGGAATCATTACGTTTATTTAAGGCTCTGGAATGACTTAGTGATATGTTTTTCTATAATGTGGATTTTGTTTTGGATTCCAAGGTTAATATGTATGCCTTCAATCAATGTCGTGCCGATGTATCGGAATTTGGACAAATTATATCTGCTTGAGACAATTATTCACCACACACTTCTCAAATTATAAGGTCGATTTCAACATGCGACAAACAAATGAGGTGGCTCACCATTTGACGGGGGTTGACACATTATCAGCTAGTCTCGTTATTTATTTTAATCTACCTTTGTATTGAACAATTTATTATTAATAAAATGTTTTTTTGACAAAATTAATGAAATGTTATAATTATCTTTTTTAAAAAAGTTTATTTTACTTTTGTATTTAAAGTTGCAAAAGAAGTCATTTAAAAATGAAATTTCATTATTATTGATTAAAATAAAAGCTGATCCATTTCTATCTTCTCATCCAATTTGAACAGTAAGCAGCCGGCAATTGAGAACAATAAATCAAAGATAAGAGGACTCACAAACTACATATATTTTTTTTTGCCATGATTCATAAACTATAATCAAACAAATAAATAAATGTTCTTCAAAAAGAGCCTATTGTTTTTCCAAGCAGCCAAAGAACTAGCGACATCTCAATACCGAATATGGTGTGTAGTGTACTCCTATCCAACATGAATCCATATACAGTGATTCCTGCCTTATTGTTCTCAAAGTAATTTACTGCAAAAAATTGATCAAAATTACCACAAAACTTGAGTCAGCGAACAATCATAATAATAATTCAACAAACATGTATATTTATTTTCTAAGATGTGAAATCAAATTACTCATTAGCATGTTCCTTGGCTTAAATAGAATGATGCGGATAAATGTGATTGATTCCACCACAATTGCGGTTGCACAAAGGCACAAACCTCTAAAAACATTTATATTGCACAAACCTCTAATTTAGAATTATTAGTCATTTTATGACATTTGTTTTTACTTTTTTTGAAGAAAAAATAAATAGATTACTTCATTTTGCGACACTAATTAAACATTAATGATTTTCTCCTATCATATTTTTTATTTTTTATCAAGTAGTTTAGTGGTTAGATTCACACACATTATGTATGAAGAAATGGGGAATACGGGGTTCGAACCCTCGAATCCCGCCCCTGCACAAATTATCGCTGGTAGCTACCAACTGAGCTACATTTACGAGACAATTATTTATTACTCTATTTGTTTTTGGTTTTTTTTTCAGTTTTTTCAATGTCGTCAATGAAAAATAATTTTATATAATCATTTGTAATTGCTATTTTCCATAAAAAAAATTAACTAAATTTGAATGGAGAAGTAAGAAATTATAATTGGGTATGAGGAAATTACCAAGAGCTTGTCTCTTCTGATATGAGATAGTGCTATAAGAGTAGGATGGAATCATCTTTGTGGTATCAATCTCATCTTCTTCAGAGCCAGCATCATCAGTCTCTGATTCTCCATCTGTTCCCACTGAAGGATAAATTCTCTCACGAGAAATCTGAGTCGATAATGTTTCCCCTTCACCCACTCCATCAAAAGAATCCAACGTTGCACAGACATGCCACTTGGCAGCTAATCCTGTGATTGCTTGTGCTTTGTGTGTTATCTTTGTAGCACTACGGAACATGATAGACAGTGCTGAAAGGAGCGTTACCGAACATAGCTGTAACAGAATATTATAAAATCACACATAAAGTATTAGACTATAAAGTGTGGATGCTAACACGGACACTGACATGTGATCTTGCTAATAATTTAAAAAAATCACATAATTTAGTGTAATTATATGTGTACATGTGTTCAATACTGAGAGGACATGCGTAATTCAAGCGGTGTTCGTGGTCCAAAGGTATTAGGCCATATTTGGTTTGACAACTAAGATCTTTGTTAATGTTTTGTTCTTGTCTTTTTCTATTAAGGTATGAAATTTATTATGAAGGAACAAAGAGAAATCAATAAGGATCATGTCTAATTTGAGAAAAGAAAAAACAATTGCATAAAAATGGACACGTCTTCCTCAAATTTCGGATGATTTCAATTACGTAAACTTCTGTTTATTGTAATTGACCTCGATGATTTTGGCATGTACAGCTAAGAAAGGGTCCCATGTAATTTGTACAATTATAAGATGGTTTACATACATAAATTAACTTTGAAGAACGCTAGCAACACACCTTCTAACACACACTTTTTAACACATTCTCTTTGATTGGTTAAAATTCACATGGGTCCCACCAAATCATGTGAGTCCTATATACTTTTTGTGGGTCCCATGTGAATTTTAACCAATCAAAGAGAATGTGTTGAAAAGCGTGTGTTAGAAGGTGTGTTGCTGACATTTCTCATTAACTTTTGTCACTACAAGAATTACATTTAACAATCAAATCAAATGATACAAATAGAATTATTTTTATAAGCTTGCCAGCTTTGCATGTTAAGCTAATCTTTTAGGTCAACATGCCCACTTGGAAGTTTAAAGGACGAGTAAACAATTAATTTAATATATATTATATAAATGATGTTTGGATGAACCAAAAGTTTTTTTTATATTAATGTATTATATCATAGTCAAACTCACTCAAATAAAAGAAACAGAGGAAGTTAGACCCAAAAATAAAAAAATAAACAGAAGAGATATTGGAAGAAGAATGTACAAGTGTGAGTGTGACTGATATATTATGTATACCGTAAAGATAGAACTTTGTTCTGTATATGTGTCTTTATTTTGAAAGCTAACTAAACATATATTTTTCACATATTTTAGATTAATTATCAAACATTATTTATGAAGTGATGTTAGGCCTAGGAAGTCTTTAACCGTACATACATATCACACATGGAGAAGCCTTTTAAGGTAAACAAACTTTTCAAAAAACACTAATCTTACAACTTGTTTAAGAAAAAGCTAGTTTCATTTGTTTAAGAAAAAAGTGCTAATAGTAACCAATGAGACACATACATTTATTCGATTACACGGGTCTTGACATTGATTCAACGTTGACACAATATCAACACATATAATTATATTAAATATATCATTTTCTTAAGTTATTATCGGCGCTGATGTGTTAGAGTATGTGTTTGTGTTCATACTTTATAAACAACTATGAAATACATGTACTCTTCGAATTAGACGTGTCTCGGTGTCAGATATATATCGTGTCTAAGACCAACACAACACCGACATATATGATATTGATTCATATCATTTTTCAAATTATTATCGATGTCGACATGTCTATATCATATTTAACGTCTGAGTCTGTGCTTTATAGATAAGTGGTAACAAAGAGTAAATGAGAGAGATGAGATCACATACCGCAAGTTCACCAGTTTTGTAGATATTAAGATCATGTCTAGCCTTCATGGTCACAAGCAAACAAGCAAACTGACTTCCCGTAACCAACACAAGTGCAAGTAAAATAAAAGCACGATACCTATGACTTATAATCCTCAAATGCCTCCTAATCCTCAGGTGTTCCGACATAACCGAATGCACATCTGAATCCATATGGAATAATGTGGCAAAATCTTTTAGCCGTAGGATCTGAAGGTGACAGATCAAACGGAAGAGAACACACACAAGGAAAATTGTGGTGGTACGGTATAACCAGGAGCATAGTTCTAATATGCATGCTACTGCATCACTAAGGTACACGTTTCCTAAGAAGGGGATTTGTGAGCCTCCTGATGCATACCACCAGATTTTGTATGTTGCCATTGCTATGAAGCATGGTCCTGAGAAGACTGATATGAGCTTCAAAGATCTCTGTACCCAACAACAAAATACACAATCAGCAAATAGTTAATTGAGATAAGATAATTTTAGAGAGTAATTTAAAAAAAAATTAGAATGAAATTTACATTTTTTAGATGGTACTAATATTCCTTAAATTTAATTTTGACATCTAAGAATGTAAAATTTCTTTTTTACTCTATATAAAATGTGAATTTTAAGTTAATCTTTACTATTCCTTCAAATTAAGTAAATTAGTTCCTATAAGTTTCAAAAACATAGACATTACTCCACATTTATTTTTTGAATTTTACAAATGAGTTCATATATTTTTCAATAAATTGTAAACCACTCCTATTTTTTTCCTATTTTAAAATTGGTCTGCCACCTTTTCGAAATTTCAAATTAGACAAAAATATTTTAAAATTCTCATTTTTGATCACTTTTCATTGTAGATTTATACTACCGATTCAAACCTTGTAAAACTTATATAAAATAGCTCAACAAGTTTTAAGAATGAAGAATATTATTATCTAAACAAAAAATTTCGAAACTTTTAAAAAACATAGTTCAACAGATTTTTAAAAAATAATTCCCCTAAAATTTCCATTACATTATCCAAACACCACTCAAATGTATAAATTTGAAAAAATGTGTGTTGTGTACCCAAACTAGCCATGGTTTTCTTCTTATTTGTATTTATTTATTTTCAAATAATTACTGTATGTAAAGTATTAATACATTGTTTATTGGATCAAAGTAGTTAATGAATGCACATGCTTATGGTTCTAGTTGATTCCATGAATAAATAAAGTATAAACAAACACCACTCTTTTCCCTCTTTTTGCCAGTTGTAATCACAGATTGTTCTACCACTGTATGTGACTTTGATAGTTTCATTTTTATTATGCAAAAAATGTAACATTTTTATTCCTTTTTTAGTTAAGTTTAATAAAAAAGGATCATGCTAAAAATGTTTTTTTCATATAATTTAGTGGTAAAAAAATCACATTTTTATAGTGAATAAATGAGTTGTCCAAAACTCTACTTATAAATGAGTTGTCTGAGACTCTACTTATATTATAGAATGACTCTACCAGTTGAATTAAAGCTTTCTGAGACGAATATTTCTAAACTATTGATATACACGTTATAAAACATAATTACACTATATTTGATAGCTTAACAATGGTTCTTATCATTTGTTATCATTTACAAGAAAAAATAATAAATAAAAAAAAAAAAAACAGAGAAACAGAGCAAGTTCAAGAGAGAGATGGAGAAAACTCACATTGAGTTGAGCCATATAGTTCATTCTAACAGTTTCACTTTCATCACAAAGCTTATCAAGAAACAAAAACCTTCTCAACCCATACTTCTTCACAAACGACGACAAACACAAAAACGACAACACCGCAACAGAACTCAACGAAATCTGAACAACAGAATCATACGGTCTCGAATGTCTCGCATCACAATCCTCACACGCGAGAAAAAAGTGCGACAAAGCAGGAACAGCCAACGCGAAGACGAAGAAAACGAACCATGAAAGTGTTGCGTGGATTGCGTTTGATTGATCCACACACATCCATTGGAGATATGATCGGAAAGTGTGGAGTTCGTCGTTTACGTGTGAAATGCTACGGTTGAATTTGTGTCTGTTGTTGTTTGTGGTTGTTTTTGGTAATAGTGATTCTTCTGCGAAATTGATTTTTTTTGTTGGGGTGGAGGTTTCGTTCATGGTGGTGTGAATTGGTTTTGATGAAATGAAATGGAAGATTGTGATTTGTTTAGTTGGGTTGTGGTGTGTGTTTGTTTGGGTATAAATAGGTTGGCCTAAAATTGAAAAAAGTTGTCGTTAGTCTATTTTATATTTTTTGTTCGGTAAGAATTTCTTTTAAATCTAGTTTCATAACTACACTATTTACAACACATACTCTTCTATTGATTAAATTAATGTGTTTTCTCAAGAAAAATCATTATCTTATTATTGTTTTTTTTAGCAAAATTAGAAAAGGTTCGACATTGCTAACACATTGACATCTCAATTATGTTGATATCCCAATGCACCATTAATCACATACAATCTAATCAAAGATATCAGAACGATGCGTTTCAAATGCTCAAAGTAGTCAGAACGTTGCTTTTATTGATCACAAATGATCATTTATAGGATTAGAAAAACAGCTAACGACACAAATAAAGAGAACAAGAACCACCTTTCTAGCCCTATAAACGATTATTTGTGACCATTAAGCGCAGCGTTTTGACACCCCGAAAACTTTAAAGCACAGCGTTTTGATCCAAGTTAGCACTTAACGGCCAAATCAGCATCAGTTAAACGAAGACTGACAACATGGGTAACAGTGCAATAGTTTATCAACTAAAAAGATATAATTGAAACTTTTAAAACTAAAAGGACTAATTTAAAAATTTTGTCAAACTAAAAGGTCAAATGATATATTGACTATAGAAAAACGTAAAAAATCAGAATGACTGTGAGCTACACTTACATCCATAAATTTTAGACTAATTAATTTTAGTCAATGATCATTGACATCAACAATTATGCGGTTTATCATACACATTTTCAAGAACTGTCCTATTCATGCATATCATGTCATATTATTTTTTTTCTTTAAAAAAAATGTCTTATAGATTTTTTTTAACATCATATTATATTTAATTGTTTTTGCTATTGGCTTTCTTTTTACGAATCAAATCAAATCTTATTGGCTGACAAGCAGGATACCTGTTTTTTGTATACTTTCTTTCATCAATAATCGCCGCAATCTCATATGTATATGTTTTTAGTAGTAGAAATTAGAAAATACATAAGATACCAGCCAGCTATTGTTGTGGGACCATCACATGGGAGTAGTGTGGAAAGAAAAAAAGGAACCAATGCAACGTATCCACTTGGATACCAACATCAATACGTGTAATTAGCATCTGAAAGCACCTGCATTATTTTCCTTTTTGTGTACAAATAATGAAGTCACAAGCTATAAACAAAGGCAATGAACATGAAACATGGATCAATTTCATTTGTAAGATTTGGTTATTTTAGAACCATTCTATTATTCCAAATCATTTTTAATTACAAATGATTAGTAGCTAAAATGCAAGGTGCCAATTGAGATTTGAGAGACGTGTTACAATGGTCAGATGGGTTGTTTGAAAGTTGATTGCCAGCTAGTAAACTTTATCATATGCTTAAGATTCACTAAGTTTTTGACATTTTCCTATCAAATATATAGAGAAGAAAAAACAAAATGAAATTTATGGAACCTACCTAGTGCTACACCAAATATAGATTATGGGATTATGATTGGTGAGGGTGGCTCACTTCTAGGTTAAACTATGGATCCATTGGTTAGTCTTTTGCCATGTGGATATATATTCTTTTGTCGAACGTAACGTGGGTTACTAACATAGTAACATGTTTACTAGTATTGTTCTTTCGAAAGAAAACAATGTTAACTAGTATTGTAACAAGCCGGTACAACTATCTTAGATGGTAAACATATTTTAAATGAAATGTTAATTATGTTTAGGTCAGAATCTGTTTGGTTCAACGAAAGGGAAGAGTGGTGAGAGATTTCAATGGAGGTGAGTGGACGATATGAAAGGGGAGGGGGATTTTAACATCTTTTGTGTTTATACTTTGACAAGAGAAAGTATAAAATTATATTTTACACCATAATATTTTTGACCGTATTAAATAGAAAATATTTACATGCAATTATGAAACACGTATTATTTTCTATCCCATTCACTCACTCTTGAAGGGGAGGTAAAATTAGTTTACGAGACCAACAATGGATTGGTCTAAGTGGTATATAGATTTGAGATTTTTGCACCTTAAGCAAGTGGAACGAGATTCGATCTTAGGCTCTTATGTTTGAAGAAAATTCAACTGAGAAAAGAGAATCCACTTGTGCTCAACATATTTTGTAATGGAGATTAGTCATCAGTAAACGGGGCTGAAAATTATGTACTTATAAGTAACCAAACAAAAATTGGTTTGAGAGACTTAGCTCCCCCTCCAATTAATCTCCAATGCGAAATAATACATGTTGAACACTATTAGGGTAAAGAGTGGACTATTATTAACATGGAGGGGAAAAAGGGATGTATTATTTTGAATTTGAGTTGTTTGGTTCAATTATTTGGAGGGGATAATCTCCATCAAATTCAAAATAATACATCCCCTTCCCCTCCCATGCATTTTCCTTCAACTAAACTCAACGATATTATTACAAAGTGTGACAACTAAGTAATATTAATCATCTATGAACACTATTAGGCAATATTTCACTACGGTATCATTTACCACAATTTCATGCATTCAAATATACACATACCCATTAATTATTCAAATTATGATCAAATATACTCTATCCATCACAAAATGTAAGCAAAAATAAGTCAACATAAGTTGATAAATACATCTACTTATGTTGACTTATTTTTATTTACATTTTGGGACGGAGAGAGTAAATAATTTGCATGTGTTCACATACACATGATATTTATTACCAACAATTCGTATTCAAATATACACTTGTATATTAATGTTAACTATATTTAGAAGATAATTAATTAGTTGGGACACTTAATTAGAATCATTAATTGTTCACTAAATGTAATTAATTACAGGTTTAAATTGTGTTAACCATATAAAAATTAACAACCTTATATAAAAATTGTGTTTAAACTGACTTTTTTGAAGAAGTTATTTTGTTTAGCCAATATTATAACTTTGATGTCATGTTAGCTAGTGTATCGCTGTCCGCTGATGGACCACTCTAAGTCTAAACTTTTTCTTATTACAAATCAGTCCTCATAAAAGACATAAATTACTTTTGCTTATTTTTTTTTCTTCCACTTTTATCCGTATTAATTTATCAAAAAGTCATTCTTACCCTTTTATAATTTAATTGCACTTGTATAAAACTTGACATTTGTGTATTGAAACATTTATACATTCATTTTTTTAAGGGATTTATATTTTATATCTTCTTATTTATATGCTCATCGTTACCCTTATTTATATGCTCATCCTTACCCTTATTATTTTATATGCTCAACGTTACAGTTTTTTTACGTAAAATAATTATAGCGAGTAATGCATATAATCTATAGGTAATAATAAAGCAAGCTTAGTATTTTGGCAAGTTTTCCATTTGTCATCTTCTAAGAATACTCACTTCTTTTAAATTAGCTATTATTAGCAATGTTTCCTTATTTATCTTTTAATTTTTTGATTTTTTTTTTAATTTTCAATTGTATATTTATCTAATAGTGAGATACATAGGAAATAGTTTATCATTAATTGCTGCTATTATGTTTTCAATATCAATATACTTCATCCGTCTCTAAATAATAGTCGTTTAATGTTTACGTACGATTACTAAGGAAATGATTAATTGTGTTGATTTCAATGATAAAATTAGTATCATTTACTAAAACACTCTTATTAATTGTAGTTACTGGAGTAGTTAAGTTGAATGAAATTCAATAAATAAAGGTATAATAATAGAAAATAATAAATGTTGCATTGATATCTTAAAGTGACAATTTTTTGAGAAAAATAAAAAATTGCAAAGAAACAATTATTGTGAGACGGATGGAGTACATATTTGTACTCTTTTACGGTAATCTTTACAAATTCTTTTGGTTTTGAAACCATGCAAGTTTTCAATGTATTTTTTTTATCACACCTGTATTGAATGAAAGAAGGACAGATAGAAGGGAAAAACCGTCCACTTCCTTTTCCTTTTCCCATTCAATTTTCTTGAAGCAGTCATTCTTTCTCATTGATCAATGCATACCATCTACTACTTCCTTTTCCTTTTCCTTTTCCCTCAATCAGAACTTTGAATCTTCCTCCTATCGTTGAATCCTCTATGGCTCTATTTTTTTGTTGTATATTTAACTCTTATTGATTACTCCACTAATTAATTTATAACAATTATATTTCATTTTAATTCAATACCAAGGCATAATTCAAAAAGATTTTAATTCAATACCAAGGCATAATTCAAAAAGTTTGGATCAGTGAATTCATTTTGTTTTTCTCAACACAAAAAATTGTCTTTCAATCTTCTCACATTTCAAGTTTTAAATTTTCTTTTTCTTTCTTATCTCCATTTCCATCCATTCACACAATACAACATTGAAAACCAGTGTAGCTGCTTCTTCTTCTTATCCTATCTCATCATTCTCCTCCTCCTCCTCCTCCACCTATCTCTACCTTTGGCACTCTTCTTCTTTTTCTTTGTTGGTTCTTAAATTTAGTTTACGGTTTTTTTGTTGTAGAAGAGACTATCACAATTCAGTTTCTTCACCTTTTCTAATCATTTTATTTTCTTCTTTATAACAAAGGTGACATAGGAAATATGACATTTTGCTGCAAATGGAGGGACAAAAGTGAGATTTCTTCTTCATAAAATAGTCATGAACAAGCTATTTTGTTATTGGAAAAGATTGGAAGAGATAAGGATCGGCTGGGTTGACAAAGAAGGAGGATATTTGTTCTATGTGGTGACACAAAGCTGGATGTTTGTTCTAGCTAGGAGAAATGCACAATTCCTTTGTTAACGTACTATGTTAAACTTTGGATATTTTTATGTCATTACTTATGTTGTTCTTCAAATTTATATATATGTTTCACATACTTCTAAAAGCAAAGATGTTTGAGATTGAAAAGGAACGGCACTTATACAATTTAAAAGATAAATCAATTTTAAAAAAACAAACCTTTGCAACTAATGAACAATTAAAATGCTTTCCTAACTTACTCAAACAACCCAAGCTACATTCTTTTTTATATGTAGTTTAGTCGTAGTAAACTTTATATATATATATATATATATATATATATATATATATATATATATATATTTTTTTTTTTTTTTTTTATTATAATAATTAAAAAAAAAAAAAAAAAAAAAAAAAATA
>Ga0228710_1000158_pt1 | contig 64535 bp, 31 predicted proteins | sample MedpolnodulmetaG_FD_177995 | JGI IMG/M metagenome (GOLD analysis project Ga0228710, IMG submission 177995) | Root nodule microbial communities from Medicago polymorpha collected in Santa Monica, California, United States - pink nodules | ecosystem: Host-associated > Plants > Roots > Nodule...
CTTTTTTTTTTAAATTTTTTTTTTCCCCTTTTTGTTTACCCTTATACTTTATTTTTTCTTTTTTTGGCTGTTGGCGTTTGTTTGTTTCCTTTTGATTAGAGGAAAAGAGAGACTAGGTGGGTATAGAAAATGACATGCAAAATAGGAATCACCAATTCAATATAAAAGAATCTTAGAATCGTATGGACAATATATCATATATGTGATCTGAACTAGTTACTAGATACTACCTAGTATAATTAATTGGTACAATGTGAAGCGAATAGAGGTTGGTCCCTTTTCAATTCTCATTCTACCATATAATGGAATTTGACCCAAATATCACATATTTTCTCACGCATTGACCTTAAACATGATCTCAAATTAAACGAAGAAAGCATAGACACAACGGTCAACACCTAAACGGAGAAAATATATTGTAGATGAAGGAAAAAAAGTAACTATGACCTAGACAGAATGTTATCTAATGTTTATGTGACATGTTGGTTATTAACTTCCTTAAATCAATAATTAAAGGAAAGAATGCGACACACTTGATTGTTTGTTTAGAGCATCTACAATAGTAATAATTGTGTTTTACCTATTTAGCACCGACTTAGATATGCATCCCCTTTTAGGATTGATAATTTTAGGTGATTTAGTCGAGCCACAAATCCATGACGAGGCATCGTTGATTTCCAACACCTCTTTTCACATGCTGTTAGATAAAATAACTAATGAAATTGTGAGAACTAATCTGACGCATCAACCGATTCTGACTTTGGCCATAAAAACTATAACTGATGTTAGAAATATTATGGCAAGTCCCAATGATCCAGTTGATCCGAATTTATAGAAAGAAATGGATCTTGTCCAACATTTGTTGATTCAAGGTGAGAATGCCGAAGTATCATTTACGCCTTATTTATCTCACAATCAGAAAAGGAAAATTAAGAAGGCAACCTATCAAACCCGCTCCAGGGGTCCTCCTTCCAAATCCGTTTGTTCTCTTGTTTTCCGCAAAATTGTTGTGCAGATAAATTAGCAGATCACGGTCACAACATCTCATGGAGTCCCTTGGTTTGGCGCTTTACCTTGGTTTTTATTGGAGGAGTTCTCTCGAGATCGGATTGGATTGCCTAATTATCGTTTTCCTTAGGCCGTTTTTCTTATTTTGTTGTTGTTTCCTTTGCTTCTTGCGGGTTTTGGTCTAGCCCCCCTCTTGTACACATATTTTTCTTTTTTAATAATATATATTGAATAGACGGTAGAGGATGTTAGATACCAACTTAGTTGGGATGTTTCTGATTCTCCTTGATGCATAACCTATCTATTGGCTTATCGAAAAAATGTTCTAGGGATGCGAGTTTCTTAACAACAAAAAGAGTGTTAAGTGAGATATGATAATTGATGTTGAGAATCACTAAGGGTCAGTTTGACAAGCCATAAATTTGAGCTTATAACTTATGTCTTAAAAACTCATTTGATTAAAAAAATGTTTGGTAACCGTCACTTTCTCACGAACTTATAACTTATTTTTACTAGCTTATTACAGTTTTTGATAAGCTAATTCTAATGGATTAAATCTTATAGCTTATCATTTTTTTTTATTTCTATTATATGCTTATAGCTTCAATTGAAAAAAAGAAAAATTAATCAAATATATCTTAATAAACTAGTTTATCAACTATAAGTTAGCATATCGACTATTCACTATTTTTTACCAAACAAAACCACAAGCAAACAATTGAAAAAAAATGAAAAAATATAAATTGCAAGTGATATAAATCTTGTATTGATTGATGTGTCTTTTATTTGATATCTTGAACTAACATTTATAGACAAAAGTTTTTTACTTTTTAGGACAAAAGAACATATTTATTATTCCTCAAAGAACCCTGAGATTTTGTGTTTTTTAAATACCTCTATGTTTTAGAAAGTGTCACTAGTTTGTTATGTGATTTTGTTTCACATGTTTTTGTTATGTGCTTTTTAGTTTTTTTCTTTTTCTTTCATGTTACAACTAATCAAAGTCGATTAATTTTATGGATTATATATTTGACTTTGCTGGTTTATAAGCGATTATAATTCAAATTGTTTACGGTTAATTTTAAGAATTATTTGACTTTGCAGGTTTATAATTGCTTATACAAACTATGATAGCGTGGTTTTTTTTTTTTTTAATATAAAGAGAATCATGGTTTTTTTTAATTATTAAATAAAGGGAAAATAAGCAATAACATCCTCTGCCGTTAAGCTTCTTCCACTGTCGTTTAAAGGAATAAAAGCATTGCTTTTTTCTTTTTGATTCCAAACGTTCTGCATGTAGACAATTGATAAACTGTTCTGATGACCCCCATCCAATATCCAACAAAATACAGTGATATCAAAGTGTTAAAACCATTTAAACAATTCAAAATTGTTAAACGATAATCACACTCATGTTACCAACAACTAAAAACAAAAACACTAGAAAGGTTCATTCCACCATCTTTTGTTTTTGGTTACATTCAAACCACCATCTGAGAGGCCATAAAAAGAAAGGACTGCTAAGAAGTATGGATACGAACACCGACACTAGATACTACACTGATACTGACACGCCAATAACGTTGATAATTTGAGAAAATCACAAAATTTAGGGTAATTATATTTGTGGATGCGGATGCAACACGTGTTAAGACACATCTAATATGAGGAGTGTATGTGATTCATAGACGAGGAGTAATATCATAATTTATATATATGGTCGCCATAATTACACCTAAAAATGTTGATGCTCAAAAATTGAATGACATAATTATGAATTAGTTTTCAGGAGAATAACATAATTTGTTGTCATTTAACGAGGTTGAAGGGGATACTCATAAATTATATCAACATAAATTCCTAAACTCAACTTCTCAAGGAAGTATCCCACCACATATTTTAAAGGTAAAAAAAGGTACGCCTTTGATGTTGTTGCGAAATATAGACCCTAGATATGACCTGTGTAATGGAACACGGTTGTTATGTCGTGGTTTATTTAAGAATATGTTGGATGTGGAAATCCTAACAGAAAACAATGCTGGAAAAAGAGCATTCTTGCCCAGAATTAAATTAAAAACAAATGCGAGTTCATGACTTCCTTTTGTGCTTAGTAGAAAACAATTTTCCGTTAGACTAAGTTTTGCTATTGCCATAAATAAGTCACAAAGGCAGACCATTCCCAATGTCGGGATCAATTTTCAGCCATGCTCAATTATATGTAGCTTTATCAAGAGCAGTTTCTCAAAATTCAACAAAAGTTCTCATTAAAGAAGGGAAAATAGAAGGAGAAGATTGAGACTTTACAAAAAATATAGTTTTTAAAGATATTCTTTTATCGCAATCACAATGTTTCTTTTACATAACATGTCATTTATACATTTATTTATGATGTTTCTTTTACACAACACACACATTTATGTTATGATGTTACTAATTACTATTAGAATAAACAATAAATGATCATTATTTTACCTTAATTTTATATGTAAGCAAACTAAAATATGTTGAGTTCAAAAATAATTTTGTTATAAATCAATATATCAATAATTTTCATAATATTTTAAAATTTTAAAACTTTAATTAAAATTATACAAACAAACATAATAAAATAAGCACATGCATTAACGTAGTAGAAAGATAGTGTCTGTCTGTCCGCTAGTTAGTATAAGATTTAATTTTCAATTATTTATTATCATTAGATCATTAAAAATATTTGATTTTAATCCAAATTATTTTTAAGACATATACAAATATTGGTTGTGATTGCTCGACAAAATATCAAAGTTAAATAAATATGTATCTTTTTTTAGTAATAATTTTTTTTTATCTTTTGTTTTACTTATAAAGTTTTATCTTTTATTATATACATATTCTTAGGGGTGTTCGTGGGTGTGTTTGAGATGAGTTTGGTCAAACCCAAAATGAAACTAAATAGGGTACTTCGGTTTGGGTGAGGTAAAATAACCACCCGTTATATTATTGGATGAGTTTGAGCAAACCCACTAATTTTTGGGTTGGGTTGGATTGGGTAATGGGTTACCCAACTTATTTTTCTATTTTTTAAATACTAAGTGACTAAATGACAAGTCCTCATAATTTTGTTTTAAAATAGTACTCTACTTTTTAATTTTCTTAAAAAAAATGTTTAACTTATTTTACTATAATTTTATGAATCATTGAATATCAAATAATAAACTCCATCATAAAATACTTGCAACAAATTAAAGTTGCATGACATAAAATTGCATTAGTATCAAAATAACAAAAAAGTGCAACATATTAATTTGTAACTCTAGTATGTTTTGATTTTCAATATATATAGTACAATGTGGATGTTTTGGAAATATAATTTTCTTCTACCCTATGAAAATAAAGATAAAAAATATTAACATTATTGACTAAGTAAGTTTTTTGGATTTGAGTCTGGTTTTATCCGTAACCCATTTATTTTTATGGGTTTTCCATTTTTAGATACCATACCTAACCCATTTTTTTGGATTTTTTTGGTGGGTTTGATCGGGTTGGCCCAACCCATGAACACCCCAACATATTCTTTATCTAAATCTTTAATTTTTTTAAGATAACTATTAATTTTACTCTTCTATATTAAGTTGAATCAACCTTAAAGAAAGCTGTAAATCAATTTATACTAACATTTGATTAGTTTTTTTGGTTTTATATTCACAATTCCTATTAATCTATTCACTTAAAATATGCTACAAAATATCAAACTATATTCATAAACACGAATCTTTGTACCCTTATGAATTTGACACATTTTAACTAATGAAATACTACGAATTTTTTCCTTAAAAAAAAACACGAATCTTTGTCTTCGTTTGGTAGTACTTATTGAATTCTTCAATATCCAAATCGTGTGATATTCATTTTCATTGATCCAAGATTGAAGTTTCCACGAAGGAAGCACTATTGCATCACATCACTTTCTTGTCCGTAATTGAAGGACGTGGTCTCGGTGGAGTGGAGGTGATAGTGGGAGGACCAAGAGACAAATTAGTTTATGTGGGTTGCATGGACTAAAATATTTTGAAAGATCAAGGGTCACATATATAATAATCTTGATGATTAAAATTCAATATTGGTGTGTTCTAACTTCTTCTTTTAATGATTAAGTTCATGAAAAAATGAACTATTTTCAACATGGTCCATCAAAATACAGAAAGAATGAGAGATTACACATTTGTGGAATTGAAACCTGTGTTGAGTCTTCTAGGGTCCAATTTCTATGATATGATTTTCATTTTTTACTTCTAAATGGGTTGGAGGAAGAGCATTCGAGTCTTTCCCCGAAGTTCATAAGCTTCTAGAATTAAGAAAGCATGATTCTACATATTTTAGAGGAGAAATCTTGGCCCCTTAAACACAAAAAGAGAAATCTTGATTTTTCCATCATCACACTTTTTATAGTATTTTTTTACAATAAAATAAAAATTCATCTAAATGTCAAAATAACGAGAGTATAATTAAATTGTCTATGAGTTGATATTCTTTAAAGATTGGATATCTCAACTAGTTTAAGTTAATGGTTAAGTGAGTTGGAGAACCCACGATTAAATCGGGTGAATAAGTAAATATTAATCCAATATCAAATTATTAACATTTGTCATTAAAAAATGTCATACATTCTCCATCCACATTTTGAAAACCAAATACATGCTGTCAATGAGTGTCGCGGTGATTTTCGGAGATCAAACTATTGGTTAGCGTTGACTCACAAATTTATTTCACCACTGAGCTTTAATTTTTTTCAAGGGAAAGGGGCAAAAGTTCGAATAAACCCACAATTTTTAAGAGATTTATGGTTCGGGGGTTAGTTACGTAAAGGGAAGGTATTAGCACCCTAAACGTCTATAGTACTCTATGGGAACCTCTTGCGTTTATTTATTTTGTGCTAAATTATTTATTATTTGCTTGCAAAAAAGTTTTAGTGAGATAATGAAAAAGAAAATATTTTGTTATATTTTTTGATAATTTGGAAAGACGATGTATTTTGCCTACGTACCCGCGAGGGATCAAAACCACATAGTTATGGGTAAAAAGCCGAGTGATTTGTTGACATTTTTTAGTTTTTGAAAAGATTTTAAAAGATAAAAAACAAATGGTAAAAATCAATTTGATAAAGATCAAGGGTTTTTTAGAAAAAAGAACTCCTTTTTTTTAAACTAATATTTTTTGATTGATTTTTTAATTATTTTAAAATCCTAAAAATTATAATAATGAGAAATTAAACGCGAGAGAATTTTGTCATGACTCGGTCAAAGCGGATCCCCTTTCCCTTGAATACTAAACCTATTTTTGCATTTTTTTAACATAAAAAACTTAATAAATAAATAAAATAAAGACAATACATATTTTCTTTATATTCTTACAATTTTCCTAAATACATTCTAATAGCAAAGTAAATAAATGACAAAAAAAAAATGTGAATGATGATGATAAACATAAATAAAATGATATGCTAAAATACAAGACAATAAAAAAAAATGCAAGAAAAATAAATGAGAAATAAACAGGGGGTGTAGGAAAGAAAGGGGGGTGCAGGAAGTAAAAAAAAATTTTGGACTTGAATGAGTGAGCTGTGTGGGCCTTCTAGATTAGATCTGGACCGTTGATTGATCAACGCTCCAAATCTGATCTGGAGGGGGACTATAAATAGTCTTACAAAAAAAAAAAAAAAAAAAAAATCATTTTTTACTAACTTTCTATTTCTTCCCTCTTTCTAGAGAGAGATCCGCCCTCTCTCTAGAATTCTTTCTCGGCCGGAGAAGATTTTCGGCGGTGGTCCGGTCTTCTTCTCTGGTGACCCTCCTCCTCCGACCAACTTATGGTGCGGTGGGTGACCAGTCACAGCGGCAGCTCCACCTAGAGCTGCCAAAACGGGCCGAGCCGGTCCGCAAAAGCCCGAAAAAAATGTAGGGCTTGGACATAAAAATTTGGGCCCATTTAAAACCGGGCCTTTTAGCCCTAGCCCATTGCAGGCTAGCCCGACCGGGCCGATGGTAGCCCGTTTATTTTATAATTATTTTTTAACATTATAATTTCTACAGCCCAACCCACCAATATCATGTCCAGAAAATGAAAATTTCATATTATTATCATTTTATGTTGATTCATTGGCTGATTTTCGTATGAATAGCTATGCGGATAGTAACTATATTGGGTAGTAGGCTTAGGGTTGATGGCTTGATGCTGCCGTTTGTCATATATGTAGGCTGTCACTATAATTTTGATATCCATGTCGTTTTGTTTCAAAGAATACTATGATAAGTGTGATTTATAGTGTCATTGGGGGCTAATCTATTTATATTGTTCATAATGAGAACCTAATTATTTGGGGATGAAAGTATTTGAATTTATCTGTAAAAGTGATATACATGAAATAAATTTTCAGCATAGAATGATTATCTATATTTCAGTGGTGTAAACATTATTCATTTGTTGGTTGAGTTTTATAAATTGTGAAGCTGGAGGTACTGAACTTAATAACAGTATGTGATGAATGAGATAGTTTTATTTTATCACGTTTGCAATAATCATAAATTAATCAGAAACTTGGTTTTGGATGCAATAATCATAGTATAATACACATTTAGAATATTCCAAACGCACAAAACAAAACAAATATGTCGCTCTTTGGATTGTATGATTGTGGATTTGAATGAAATTTGTTGACAATGTCTACTTTAATACGTAATATTTGGCACATGAAAAATTAACATTGGTAACTTGGGAAGTTTAGCATTGATTGGTTTTTTTAGTGTAATTTTTTAATTAAAAGTTTAAGTAACCGTGCCGGAAAAAAAATTCTTTTTTAATTTTTTTTTCCCGCTTTCCTATCTCTTTTTCACTCTTCTTCTCAAATCTTAACCCAAAAAAACCAAAAGACTAGCACAACGGCCTAGATCTAAGAAACAAAAAAACTTTTACTACCTTTTGTTTTCTTTTGAGGATGTGTTCGGTTTGGTATGTGGTTTTAGACTTTGTGTTAACTTGGTTTAATGTCGCAGTTTTGAAGGTTTGTGGTGGTGTATGGTTCAATTTTCTTTGAGGTTTGTGGTTATGGCCGATTTGTTTTGTGGTGTTATGTAATGTTGTGGATTTTTATGATATTGCTATTTGATGATTTTGGGAGATTCTAGAAAGATAGAGTTTTTAGGGTTTGTGTTTGGATTTGTGGTTGAGACTTTGCAATTGGTGACTCTGAAAAATTAGGGTTTTGGATTCTGATTTTTCTCCCCATTTTTGCTCTGATGATGATTCTGATATATAGACACAAATGGTGCAATTTTGTATCCTTTGGATCTTGTTATTGACTGGATCAAAGGTTGTGTTTGGACAAAATTTTGGTTAAGGCAAAAAAAATGGGACAAAGGACATGAACAAAATCTGAAAAATAAAATAAAATAAAGTTGCAAGCAAGAGGGACAGAAAAGAGGGGCGCATGCCTCTGCTTTTCAGATTCTTGATTTTATGTGATTTATTTTAAATTAAAATAATAAAAAATAAGATAAAATAATAATAATTATAATTAATAATAAAAACAGGAATACCAAATAATAATAATAATAAAACGAAAATAAAAATAAATAATAAATAAAAGACTAAAAATTAAAAGTAAAAACTTAAAAAAATGTGGGCTCGGAACAAACAAATTGAGGTATTTTAAAATACGTCTCCACCAAAATTTCGTTTGAAACGACAAAGACGTTCCGATCCAAAGCACGAATAAAAAGGGAATTTTAGGACAAAAATTGGGGTATGACAATGAGCATTTGGAGGTTCTTTCTTCAATTGAGGTTGCACCCATAGAAGCCATATTTAGAGGCAGTGAATGACGTGGGGGTCAATCAATTGATGATGGGTTTGTAATGGTGAGGTTGACATAAGAATCACATAATCAATGGACAAAGTGGTTGCGGTCGGAAGAACTAGTTGGAGTGGTGATCATGGGGTTGGATGTGGGTTGGCGAGAGATGAAACCGTTGCAATGTGAGTAGTGACGGTGGTCGAGATTTGGACATTAAATTTTTCCTTTGGAATGAGGAATGATCACAACAAAGGGAACAAACGTTAAAGCCATGACAACATATAAATTTTGCAGACCGGAGAAACAAAATGCAAGTCATAATGATACCAAACTACAAAACAACAAACAAAACATAAGAGAAGGAAGACAACCACACATGAGAAGAAAAGACACCAACAAAGGGATGATTATGATACTATACGGATGGAAACCCTAATAGAGATAAACAACAGGCCAAGGTGATTTTTAGTATTACTATTTTATTTCTTTTTTTTTTATATTATTAGCATGGGTTACAATTACCTATGTTTTTCCTTTTTATAGTCAGCATTGAAAGTTTCACTTTTTTTTGCTCGAACTTTGAAAATTTCACCTTTTAAAAAAAATATCAAAATGAATTATATTAACCAAACCGCTAATGGAGAAACATAGATCAAAATCAAAATAGAACCAAAACCTAGTTGCCTTATTGAAATCAACATTATGGCCTAGCATTAATTCTCCTATATAATTTTTAAAAAAAATTAATTCTCATACATAACTAATGGAGACTATAGCCCCATCGAGGGGTTCAATTGAACCCCTTGAACTTAATTAAAAAATGCATATATACCCCTACATATTTTATATTTTGAACTCCTTAATTAATTTCTTTTGGCACCACTAATCTAAGAGACCAAAAAACTTAAAAGTTTGAACCCTCAGACTATGGTCCTTGATACGCCACAATACATAACAAAAATAATATTTAGACTATTACTTTTTCCATCATATTATTTTATTGCGTATTCTATATTTTTCCTCCTATAAATACCCTTTATTCGAATTTTGTAATTTGAACCATGTTGTAAAACCAATAAAATGGGTTGTGATTGATATCAAAAGTCTATGCTGACCGTTTTAAGATCCATGCAAAAAACTGCAAAATAATTTCAAGGATGGTATGAACGGTCAACAACGACAATGATATCATAAAGAGAAATGATATTTGTACAACCATTTTATGATAACTTTTGGACAACTTTCTATCTCATACTCACATGACATTCTTATCCTCTCTCTTCCTATTTCTCTCTCCATTGTTTTTGACCAATAAGAAGAGAGAAAAGTAAGGTTGTCACCAAAGTTGTCATCAATTGAATGTACAAATATCACTACTCTATCATAAAACACCCCTTACTAAAATATGAGAAAGAAAATGTAAGAATGAATGAGATGTGAAGAAGGAATGAATATGTTGAAGTATTAAAGGCTATCTAAGCCATAAACTTATCCTAGACATTAACCACAATCAAATGAAACGTTTACAATGTCTAAACTGACCAAAAATGCATTAACACCATAACCCGACTAAACTTTTGGTGTAATACCACACTCCATAATCTTGGATGGATCAGATTATATAAGCTGAATATTTCTGAAGTAGTTCAAATTATATAACCCAAACTGTCCCAAACTGTATATAAGCTTGATCTTTGACGAATAACACACGAAAAAAGTAAACAACATAATTCAACAGCGTAAACACAACATAATAAGAGAAGTGATGATGAAAAGGAAGGTGTTCCAAGAGGTATTTTTGAACTTGATCTAGATGACCTGCAAACCAACATATTTCTATCAACAAGGCAACTATATATTAAGTTCAAAACAACCTCTTCGTATTCAGATCCACAAAATAATGATGAAAGACAAGGTGTTTAAAGAGGTTTTTTGAGCTAGATCTTGATGCCTTGCCAACTCACATATTTCTATTGGCAAGACAACAAGATGTAACTCATAACAACCTCTTTATGTTCATATATGTCAGATAACTTTTTATAGTTCTTTATTGGTGTTTTACAACAAATCAATCAAAGACGTCTATTTATACAAGTTTTTGTCCATCGTGGAACACATAAATTGTCGGTGTAGTGGAATACAGAAAAATCATGTACTTGACATGTTCAGATTATACAAGCCGAACAGTCAATCACCATACATAATACGGGTTTTAACACATAAAATTTAATTTTAGTGACGTACATTAAATATAACAATCTCAAATACATCATACGACATAACCTAACAACATAAAAAGGGCAATAAAACAAAACACGGATCAGCCAAACTAACTTCTTTATCTGGATCCTCATCATAGCCCTTATTTCTTCGTATATTTTGGGCCGAATCAAACTTTTCTTAATATCTTTGAAAGATATGACAATGAAGTGTCCAACTTGAATGGTCCTTTAGTACTACACTAACCAAATATTAAGAACATGATTCATCTGACTGAATTGCACTCTTTTGGAAGAGTTGATCGATGGACATCGATAATCAACACTGTTAATCCTTGATGGCAGAGCATCATATGACCTTTTGGCTTTGTTTTTAGTAATTTTTCTTTGCATTTGAAGAAAAATAAGATGAGAGTTAGAGGAGTTGTCAATGGTTTGAGGAACATATTGTATTGTTTTCACTCGAGTCGTTGTAATTCAGTTTTATCTTAGATCATGCAACTCTGTAAGTGTTTTGAATGTTTTGTAGTGAGGAATCATGTAAATCATCAAATCAAGACATCACGTGAAAGATCAAGGATATTAAGGGTTCTTAGAGGGTTGCTGAAGATAATACGAAGTGAAGAAAATTCACTTAAGTTCCTAGGAGTTTTCAGACGGAAGAACGATTGAAAACACAAGAAATCGCACATGAGGAGCTACCTCAAGCTCTCATGCGCCTAGGACATGATTCCATGCTGCCTCAAGTGCCCCTACGCCTGGTACCAGGTAAAAAAAACTTTTTACTTGTTTTCCAAGCTGGATCAGCATAAAAAGGCCAATTTCCCTCTCTTAATCCCTAAGTAACCTAATGTTATAAATACAGACTCTTGCGCACTATTTTATTCAATCAAAAACATTGACGATTTAGAGCAAAAGTCAAGCATAAAAGATTTAAGGGTACCACTCACCATGGTTTACATTTTTCTCCTTCCCTAGTTGATACCCTCACCACATATACATATGCTGACTGGGGAGAGTGCCCATATACTAGAAGATCTACGTCCGGATATTGTGTCTACCTTGGAAATAGTTTGATCTCTTGGTCTGCAAAATGCCAATCAATTTTATCCCGCTCTAATGCTGAAACAGAATATCGTGGTGTTACTAATGTTGTTGAATCTTGTTGGCTTTGAAACTTCTTGTTATAACTCCAGTGTTTGATCATCAAAGCCACTCTTGTCTACCGTGACAACGTTGTTGAACCAAAAATCTTTTTGATGAATGTTTTAATGATAACAAACCTTGTAGAATAAACACTAAGTTTTATAAATTGTGATCTATTGATGTTTGCACTTAAGTCTTTTCAGAGAAGTAGACAAGAAATAAGTCTCTTACAAGTGCATATATATATTCAATGAAAGAATACCAAAACAGTAGCATCACAGGCTCAAAGAAGATACAGAAAGAATATTGTTTGAATCAAATGAATGTTGATTGAAGATTCAACAAGAAGATGTATTTTATGATCAATTGACTCATCCTCGCCACCACATGGTTTTCAACAAAGCCTTAAAAGATTTGAGGAATAAAGGGTTAATATTTGAAAGACACTCAATGAACAAGAAACATAGTGTGGAATCACTGAGAGGAATTATGAGAAGAATTGTATCATCAAACAATTCAAGGTTAATTGACCAAGAAGATATTTTCTTCTTATATAGAAGAGAACATTATCAACTTTGATGAAAAGAAGGTTCTCATGATGAAGAAGATTATTACACTCGAAATTATTCTCATCGAAATAATTAGAATCAACTTTAAAGAGAAACCAACCGATGAATGAATTATTCATTAAGTCATTCATTAATTGGAGAACTATCAAGGAAGAAAAATCATGATCATATGCATGAAGATTCTATCATAAAAGACTTAGGATGATCCAAGAATCTTCCATCATTTTTCAAGATATGATTTGGGAGAATAGAAATCAATCAAAGGAATTTTTACTTTGAGAAAGGTTTCTCATGTTCTTAAAAAAGAACATTATGGTCATAAAAAGTGAAGAGAACATCCTCACTTTATGTTTTTAAAGATAACACATATTTACATTTATTATCTTGTTATCTACTAATGTGTTTTGTGAGAATGTTTTAGTGAGAATGTTCTGACCTCGCAAAGATAACAAATCATCTTCAACAAAGCAAATGACAAATATGATCTTTTGATAAATGTCAAGAATGTGCATAATCAAAGATCAAGAATAATTGTTATTCTCTTTGTCTCACCAAAAGAAGGATCAATGATCATAAGAATCAAGATCCTTAAAGGCATTAAAAGGCAAGAAATCAAGACAAATCAAAGCATTATTGCACATGGGCCATGATAGCAAAAGAACAAAGATTTCATCATAATGGCCTTTGATGACATGTTGTCATTACGTAATTTTTAGGACTTATTTTGATAAATTGATAGAGTTCTCAAGCAATATGAAGTGTTCAGGGGTGTTAAAAGCAAGAAATTTAGAGGAACTGAAAGCAACAAATCGTGTCACGATTTTCATTACCGTGACACGATTTTATGACCATAGAGGCATGTTTTTGAGCTGCTGAAATCGTGATACGATTTCTAACAACGCGACACAATTTTTAAGAAAGTTCTAGAAGGATGCTAGGGTTTTGATGCAATCGTGGCGCGATTTTATACTACCGTGGTGCGATTTTGGGCGCATCCAGATTTGCCTATTTAAGCTGAAGTCAGTTCCAAACATAAGGGTTACGATTTTGGAGAGCAAAAATGCGATTTTGAGACCTGAAGATTGCTAGAAGGGAGATTTCATCCTCCTTTACTCAGTTCATGTATGTTTTAATTATTTCATTGATTATGCTATTTCTAAACTTGATTATGAGTAGCTAAATCTCTCAGAGATTAGGTCCGATCTGAATCTGTGTAACCCTAATTGATCCATGTTGCTATGAAACTCTATTTATTATGAATGACAATCTAGTTTTTATTCAATTCAATTGTTCTTAATGCTTTTTATATCCTGATCAAATATAAACATGATTTCGTGAGAACGAATGACTACTGACCCTAGCTTTCGACTTAGACCTAATTGAATTGTTCTAATAAACATGGTTAGTCTAGGAATGAATAATCGTTTATTAGTGATATTAGGTTAACGTGCTTAAAACTTTCAAAGATTATTAGACCACCTAAGGAATTAGGGGCTGTAGTTTGAGAAGAGGGTCCTAACTCAAGGAATTGATTATGACTATTTTCAGAGATAGTTTCAACATTCGTCAACCACCCGTTTTGACTAGGGACATATTAGAATATAAAATATTTATTGTATATTAAATAGAGATACTTGAGACCCAATGCAAGTTAAAGATATTTGGTGCCAAGATATATTGTATATTAGTTAGAGATAATTGAAGCCCAAATTAAACATATTTAGTTACTAAAACAACGTTATTGTATAAATACACATTACAATATAACGGAACTGTCGGAGAAAACAATTTTTTCACAAAACTAAAGGTGAGATCACAGATCCAACTAGAAGGGAAAATGTCCCTATAATCTCATTTCATCGAGCATCATTTAGCTAGGCCTGGCTAGCATGCAGTTTCAATTTCCTACGCTGCATAACCTAAGCAATAATAGACTTCCCTACATTGTTATAGCTTTTGGCATCATCCACAGTACATACGTTGATTTTAACATTCTCTTTCGCTTCAAATACCAAGAAATCCAAAACTCTTCATTTTCAGCCATTGCTCATCTTCTACGTATGATGCCTACATCCATTAACCAATACTACTGTGAAAGAGTACCCTTAAGTCTATTAGACCATCCCCTTATTAAGGGTACTTTTGACAAAAAAAATCACACCCAAAAGTAGGTTATTTGCGGTGCGGTTTGTTTTGGTTTTGAGACTAAAAGCCATTAGAACCGCAAGATAAAAAATTGTGTGGTTTGGTTTGGTTTGGTATGGTTGACTTCTAAAATAAAATTTGAACCAAACCAATGTGATTTAGGTTGGATCAGTTTATGCGGTTTTTATCTAGACAATCCAATTTTGCTTTCAATATTAAAATCAAGTTAAAAAGGTAAAATACAACATATTTCCGGTAGTGTTTTCAACAATGTTTTAAATTTCATCCAACCTTAAAATTTCATCTAACAATATTTCCATCAACACAAACCAAATTAAAAGCGTGCGCAAAAAATAATCTTATTCCGTGAGAAATACAATTATTAAGATTTTATCATTCTCTAAAAGTTAAGTAACACATAAAAATATTTTTGAAATAAAAAGTAAAGAAGAAAACGATGGTAAAATAAAAACCGCAAATCAAACTAAACTATGCGGTTGAGTAAGAAAACAATCTGAATACATCCAAATCAAATACGGTTTTTTTTTACGGTTTTTCTATTGAATTAGTTCAGTTTTGAACACCTCAACCTAAAAGTATACAATATACTCCATTTATATATATAGGTACATATATTATACTGAATGAAGAGTATTCACTAAAAAAAGATTGAGTGCAAGGTCTTAAAATTAATGAACTATGTAGAGGAGTAGATGTCAAGTATGGTGATTTGAGAGCTAGCCAACAAGGGATTGTCCGGCCATATTTGTGGGTCCACACACCATTAGTACTCCTATTTTTTGTTGACCTTCGATTTCTAAGAAAAAGGAGTTAGTCATTCAAGAGGTCACAAAGTAAATAAAATTTGATTAAGATTTGTTCCATCAAAAGATTGAACTAAGGTTATGTTGAACAATTCGTTTTTTAGCATGGCTTATTAACCATTTAAGTCTATTTAAAGTAATTAATTAGTTATAAATACTCTTATTTACTTGGTCATAAAAATAGTACTCCTATATAAGATATGTAGAACTGTAGAAGTAAGCATCATGCAATAACAACATGTTGTATCTTTTAGGATCATTGTACCGTCATACTCAAGATGCCGACACAGCTTCAATGTACCCTACGACTAAATGATGGCTATATGACATTGCTTATGGTGTGATAAATGGTGATAAATGAATACAGAGAGGACGAGGCTTGGGGTAAAGATGCTTTTAGCAAGTAAAATATATGAGCATTGTTGTTTATCTAGAGAGTTTTTTTTATCAAGAATTGATCAAGAAAAGGTTTGAGCCAATTAAATTTCATGCTGCCCGATGCAAGGGAGATAATGAGGTGTAATTAAGGAAAAGTGTAGAGTAATTGCACGGTCTAGATATTTTCGTGAAAAATACCTTTGCTGTATTTATCATTATTGAAAATATATTAATGTTGTTATGAACTCTTTTTTCAGTACTAGGCAAAAACTCTTCCACCTCACATTTTATTCACCATTGTTTCCCTTTTCCATTCAACGAACCCAAGTATAAATTTTTGATGCAACATTTTGGTCTCAAATCATTGCACAAGAATTGGTGAGATGTGACTCAAAATTGAGTGTTGAACTCTCTGAAAAAATTGTGCCATGATTGATGATGTTAAAAAATTATTGTTGTTGATTTGTCAAAAATCATGACATAATTTTACTATTAGTGTAAGCCCTAAAGGCGAATTATTTTTAAGTACATGGTACTTGTATCGAATATTTATTTATTAAATAAATGTATTTCTTTATTATGTTTATGATTTAAAATTAATAAAGTCCATAGAATAGTTAGTTCGTTTAAATGCAATATTAAGTGTGACTTAATCGCGAGACACCATTAAACACACAAACGCTATTCTTATAACATCTGTAGTCAAGCTTTAGTGTGGAAAGGGATAACATTAAAACATAAAGACTATTATGTGGGTAGACTGATGATAACATCTCATGAATCATAGATAAAGAGTTATCAAGTCTTTACATATATATACATATTAGAAGTAATATTTATATTGGATTGAACCGCCATGAGAATGTTACATAGAATGTTATGCCAAAGTCACAAGTCATTCTCATAGTGATAAGTGGTGTATTCCACCTTTCGACCTGAAACCAATGTGTACCATAGATGTAGGATTTGAATAGTTTGTTGCCATACAAATGTCGTCCGCAACATGATGACTATAAAGCCGGTTGATGGATATTCGACAAATCATGTTGAGGGATACGAGTGATCTAGATGGAATTTGCCCTCCTACAAAACATGAGAAATTTCTAAGGGACCAATATTGATCTGGACAAGGATGACATACTATGTCTTATGTTCAATATAGACATGAGATAAAAAGGGTAATTATACACAAGATCTTTATCGTAGAAAGGTTTGTTAGATCATGTGACATTCTTGTCACTTGGGTATCAATGATGTGTTGCTAGATACCGCTCACTGTTTATAATATTAAATATTTAATTTAATATTATTGCCAATGTTACGAGAACCTGCAGGTCACACACAAAATGACAATTGAACGTGAGAAATAAATGAGACTTATTTGGCAGTGCGTTTAGTAAGTAGAGCTAATTAGTTAGTAGATTAACGAGTGGGTTATTGAGCTTGTACAAGCCCAATAATGTCTGACTTGTTGAGCACACATGATACTCTATAAATATAACCCTTTTGTAGAAGCAGCATGCACTGAAAATCTTGATACCACTTAAGAAACTCGAGGTTTTCTGAAACCCTAATCCGTCCTTCTCCCTCTATAAGCTTCCATCATGTAGCAGCTAGCACTGTGAGTGGAGGTGATTGTTCATGTGGACTGAGTAAAGGTGCTGCCAATTGAGTGGTGCTTGTGATTGGTTATAACAATTCCACAACAAAGGAACTGCACTACAAGAGGTAATATATAATTCGATCACTGATCATGTTTCATTCGTAAGCCTCCACTGAAAGAGAAATTTCCTTGTATTATCCGCTGCATTTATTCTGTTTTAGTATATATGATTTCCCTTCATTAACTTGCTGGCAATAATACTGTGTACGAAACTAAAAATTACGACATGATCTAGAAAAATCGTGCTAAAGGAGGAAACTTTTAGGGAACTTAGAGGCTAAATGTTGAAGGTTTTTGAGTGAGATTCTTGGGTAGGGAAACAATTGTAAATACCTCGGGTGAGTGGAAATCAATGAGTCTCTTGTTCATCGGAAAAGATTGAGAAATGGGTATAAGTCTATGCATGCGGATTTACAACAATATACGTGTATAAGTCTATGCATGCACAGGTTCAATCACACAATTGTTTAATCGATGACTTATGTTGTTTCCTTTTGAGTGTGATATATGCATGACACATCATTTTAATTCAGACCAGTTGATTGATTTCACATGCTCGTTGACGAATGTTCAAATGCTCATCAATCAATGAATATTTTTTTTATTTATCCGTTGGTCATTATCCTCTTTTTTTTTTTACACTCATTCATGCATGCAAGTTCCAAGTAAATCGAGAAATGTAGGATTTCTGTTTAGAGTAATATGCCATTTTCTGAACCACAAAATCGTTACATAATTTTCAAGTTCCTGTTGTAACATAAAAGGGTTGTGTTATGTTGATATTTCTTTCTACTTTTACCTTGTATATAATAATTTGATGATGAATTGCAAAAAGGAAAATAAAGTGCTATTGTTATAGGGAAACATAACACTGTTTTGTTTTGTGCCTATATATTTTTATAAAAGCTTTTTAGGGAGGTCAGAAATTCAGAACGGCGTCTAGCACGCTTAAATTCTTCTTTTTTATGATCTCTTGGTCAATATTATTACACAAAAAAAAGAGAAACAATTTCAGAATCTTAAAACCCTTAAAAAGTGGGATTCATCAACTTCCTCTTCGAGAAAAGACAAAGTGGCATTAGTTAGATCATTCCATAAGTCTTTCTGATTTATCTGTGTTGTTGTAAGAGCTTAATCAATTTATAGTACGTGATTAACAAGGTCTTTAATTCATTTTTCGATATTGTTTTGTCCTAGAAATCGGATATATATGTGTTAAAGTGTACTATAGCTATTAGCTACTACAACGGTACACCTTTTAAGTTAGAGATATGTGTATATGAAGGATCTACCTAAATAGATACTACTATATTTTTTGAACCACAAATATATATCGGTATTTGACCAAAAGTATCAATGTTTAAAAGTTAATATATGTGTAGTCGTATCTTGGGTGTTTGCGTTGCGGTTTTGAAGAAAAATACCATCTGATTCAAAGATAAAATCACAAGTGTGCATTGAAAAAAATGAATTCGATCCAATCAAATGTATTTTAATTTGGATCGGTTTTTTAAATTTCAATTGTAATTTTTTTTATTAATATTAGGATCATGATAACAAGTGCCATGAAATTTGTTTAGAAAACAAAATATAGTAATTTTACATTGATTTTTATTTTCGGTACACGGTTTGGAACCTTGTTGAATGATAATGGAGGATTACTTAGAGTACCATTTCCTTGATGCTTTTCTTAGTCTATAAAATGATTTGTGAAGCTTGTACACCATGGTTGGTTTTGATGAGGATATGCATTATTGATATCAAGTTGTAAAAGATGCCACCAAGTCTAAACTTAATTTCGTACAACCACCCACAATATAACTGATGGTTTGTCGTCCTGCTAGGAGGAGTTCAATAGTCTAGGATTTGATGAGCTCAAGAGCTGCAAGTTCTCCAGCCATGGATGTTTTCTCCGGTTTTAGGAGTAAATAAATATGAATTAAGATTTTTTTTTTGGTTTGGTTCGATTTTAGAATAGTTTTTCACAAGATCCTTGTCCGGCGGTTTGTTTGTTTTTTGGGTTTTGGTCTTGGCAAGAGGGTTAGATTAGAGTTGTCTTTAGTTTGGCATATTGTTGTGTGGATCATTTGAAACTCGCGCAATGATCTAATTTTTATCACATATACTACAACGGTTGGACTCTAGGTGGCTAAGGTGAAATTCCTTACTTGGAAGTGGTTCTTGGGAAATTCCCAACAACCCATGCTCGTTCTATGAGTGGGAGGTGCAATCCGTCTTGTACTGGACCTGATAGGGTCTTGTGGCGATGTTCAAGGTGTGTCTCATTTGGCTGTGGCAATCTCTAGGCCGCCTCATTCATTGGGTGTCTCTTTTGTCTCTTTCTTTTAGGTTGGTGTCGCGAAGGAGGCGACAACCCGCTTTCGGGTCTTTCGTCAGTACTTTTCATTTGGTCTCCCTTTTGTTTGTCGTGCTATTTAGCCCTTTTAGGGATTATTTAGCTCCTTTTTATTTTGAGTGTTTCTGGTGCTTAAAGCGTTATATATGGTTTTCGGACCTTTTTCTCTTTCTCTCTCATAAATATATAATATATTTTTTTTGCCATAAAAAACTTAAATATATATATAGACCGAGTAACATTTAATTGTATGCTATGATTGTACCAAAAACAAAAATTGTATGTTATGTAATTACAATTCAATTAGGAGCTGCATGAACATTTAATTTGTTGGATCGCAAACTCGAATCTGCAATTTCCTCTCTCTTCTTAACACTTTCGTCAGTAAAATACTTGACAAAAAAAATAAAAATTTATTATGCCAAATTTATTGCCATGCATTTTCTATTTTGCATTAGGTAGCTGGTTTTCCACTTGGAAGTTGGAACAAGAACATAAAATCTAGATTAGTTGCCATGAACTACGCTACATGGTCGCAAACTAGAACAACAACCAAACTATAAGAGCACAATTATGAAAGCAAGACTGCAACTTTGAAGAAAGTGTCCCCCTCCAAAAAAACACCCTTAATAGCTAAACTTATTTTGTGCAACTTTAGCTATAAATAGCACGTACAATACAATCACTTTTAGTTTTTGGTTTTAATTTCAACGTCTTCTGGCAGCTGTTTCTCTTTGTGCATTGAAAAAGACAGCAGCCACAGGAGGCCCGAGGTCATTGTCTTGTGCAAATTTCTTTGAGTTAAAGAGATCCCTTGATGTTGGTATTTTCATCACTGTCTGTCTGCGCTTCTGCTTGTAAAGAAGGAACACAAACCTATGGATTCCTATGTTGGGTCGTGGCATTTCATATTTCATCACTTCTTTCCCTGTTCATTTTCAATTAATAATTAAAACTTCATATTAATTAATGTGAAAAGAAACTCTTTAATATATATAATTGATGTGACGAAATTAAAGGACTTACCAAATGTAGCATCAGTTGTGCCTGGTATATCTGTGACTATCCTGTGATGCAAAATTAAAATAGGTTAGAAACTTTGTTTATGTCAAAGCTTAATATAAACAAAAAATGCTACTTTCACACCCTTTAAAGTAATCAAAAAAGAATTTGTATTTATTAAACATGTAGATGTTTGTTCCGTGAGAATATATGAGTTGTTGAAAAAAAAACTGAATTAATTAAAGAGTAATTTTTTTGACAAAATTGTAGAATAAATCAGTACTATGTAATAACATGATAAAAAAGGTTAACCCATTTTTAGTAAATTTGAATAAAATATTAAATTTCTTTCACATTTTTTATTTTTATAAAATTCAAATTTTATTAAAAAATGGTAAGGCTCCTTTAGACTCTTTATGGGATGTCCATATTAGACAAATCCATATTTTAGATCACCAAAAAAGTTTTTTCATTGTTTATATTTGAGACTGGAGTGGAGTTAGTATTATATATATGCATGATTCCTTTAATTTTTTTCTAATTATTTATGCAGACATTCTATATCACTTAAATTATACACAATTATCCTTATATTTGTTGGAACACTAGCAATAATAGTGGAAAGTTGGATAGAATAAACACCTTAGTAAGAGCTCGTGTTGGTATGACTTAAAAATGTCCTACATTGGAGAGTCATATTACCTAATAAGTGTTTATATAAGTGGGGGCTACAAGAGTATGCCCTTAGGGTAAACACCTTAGTACATCCGATCCGATCCAAAAGAGTATCTGGAAGGTTCCGGATATATCCACACGCGAAAACAAACGCGGTTTGTTTTAGAGATTAAGCTAACTTAATCATTAATTCACTTGGTTTTAGTTACGAATTCTCCCTAGAAAAGGAGAACTCGCCTCACTTATTCTTTACCCCCTGTGCTTTTTCTCTCTTCTCCCTTTTTCGACTTGTGTTGACGAGTCCTTCTTCTACTATTTTCTGTCCTTTCAGTTTCGAGTGGTCTACGTACCATATAGAGTGGTTTAATCGACAAGGTGAACTGAACTGTTTTATCCTCGAGGCGGCGCGGTTGTTAGTCTGCCTTGCACAAACTCGGGTAGTGCCGGAAACGTCTTAAAGAAAGCGACCTGGTCGTGACTACCCGGTAATATCTTTGGTGGTAATTTCGATTTTATTAAAGGTACTTTTCTAAACTTGAAAAACAATGAGATTTCTTAACAAATGCTTATTATTCTCTTTGTCAAAAAAAAAATGCTTATTATTCTCTCATTTCTTAGGATATACTTTGCATGCATCCGAGGAGACTAGTTTCTTCAAATGTTTTAGATTAACCAACTCTTAAAATATTGATGAAATTTTATAAAGCTTCTTACCACACTCAAAACACAGATTTGATTTAACAATTTGGGTCAAGTAAATTTTTAATTAACATTTTGTTCAAGTCATATGTATAGCATACCAGTGTAAGTGTTCCTTCAGGTACGGATCACTAGGGCCAGGGACATCTGGATCTGTCATGACCTGAAAGAAATTCATGAAAAAATAATTACAGGAAAAATAGAATATATTGAAGTAAGGAACTCAAGGACAAGGTGTGTCATGCATACATATGAAAACAGTAAGATGAAGAAAGAAGAAATAAAGAAGTAATGATTTGGTGAAAGACTTGTACCAGAGTGAAGAAGGATCTCATATCACCACCATGAATCTGAACTTTAGGTTTAGTGGTAACTGAGGAAGGAAAAAACTCATGACCATTGAAAACTTGCTTAGTGTTGTAAGTGACAGACATTTTCATAGTTGAAGTGAAATAATCAACTACATCTCCAATCACTCTCCCAATAGCAAGAGGATCTGTTACAATACTCATGGCTAGGTTTGAGATTAAAGGATTTGTGGCTACACTGAAAGTGGGGGTGAAGCAGGTGGGCAAGAACAAATTAGTTAATGTTGCTTTTGAGGGTGCTGTGTGTGAACATGTAAAGCAGAAACCCTATATTTATAGAGTTTATACATAGGATAGGGATTCATGGGAAACAATTGACTAGGGAATCAAATAATGAGAAAAAATTATGATAACATTAAAAAAAATTGAAAAGATCAGAAGCCTTGGGAAAAGGCTAAGTTATATATATAAAAAATAATGATAACATTAATTATACACTAAAGAATAAGAAATATTTGTATAATCACCCACAAATATCAAAATTATTTAGAATACAAATATCAAAATTATTTAGACACACATTCATCAAAATACATATCATTCTTTAAAAAAAAATCAAAATACATATCATTTAATTATTTTAATAAATCATTTTTTTTCTTTCGTACTCTTTCACTTCATGTGCTTTTCTATTGTTTATTGGTCGTATTTATGTGCACACAAGTCATTTTGTTTGGTATTTTGAGTCTTTTCAAATCATTCTATTTATAATTATTATCTTTTTCTAAATCACTTTGAGCCTGAAATTAACCCATCTGTTTAAGGGACAAACCACATCACAAGCCTAAAGACTTGATAAGTTTTATATATGTTTATCCTTTTGGAGTTTGGAAGAAGTTATCATTTTTCTTCTCTTAATTAACTTGAAATTAAGTTTATGGTTGCTCTTTAGAATTAACAACATCTTAAGTTTTGAGCGAAAAATTGGTAAAACTTGGTTAAAAAAGATAAATAAAAAAATGTAGATTCGACCATCTATGAACGGTCTAAAAAAAGTAAAACAAGAGCCAAAAGTCAATTTTTTTTGTTTCTTCGGAAAAAGAAAAAGGAAATAAGTAGTTTTCTAGTATCATGTTGATATGGCAAGAAATGGAAGGTTGGTTAGTTTAATAGACAATGATTAGTAGAGGATATCTAACTCCACATTTAACCTACTTTTCCCAAATATATCTCATATTTACCTAAGTCAAACCTCTAAAGTGTATATGTTTATAGTGATTTTAAATCACTATTAGGAATATTTGCAAACCTATGGTAAAATGTCATTCACATGTTGAATGAGCGGCTAAACGGGACACTTGCTAGAGAGAAATTGTGAGCAAAGTGAATAAAACTTTAGTGGTGGATGAAAGCTTTGAGCATGCATGCCCGATTGAAGACCTTGAGAATGAAAGTGGTAAGATAGCCAGAAGGTGGAAGTGGGAAAAGGACAATAATCCAACATGAATGTTGATTGCAAATTGAATGAATTACTATTTTGTTACTTGACGAGAAACAACAGTTTAAGTTGGGATTTTGATGGTTCCTCATCATATCATGTATTTTAGTGTTTTATCGAATCTTTTATATCATGTACTCATGGTTTTGGAAAGAAAACTCTAATGTTTTGTAAAATCGTCGCACATCTTCTATTTCCCTAACCACTATTTATTTCATGAGTGGTGTGTTGAACTTATGAATTATCTAAAAACGATGTCTTTCTACAAAAAAATTTAGGGTTTGAATTACATTTTGTGATAGCTTCTCAAAATATATTGAGGTTGTTTTTATATTGGTTTGAGCAGTCCTTGTGCTCTAACTTATATATCATTATATGCATTGTTGTAAAATAAACCACTAGAAAAATATTTACAACGAGATTATATACCACCTTGATCTCTTTAACATTGGGACAACAAAATTGATGAAACAAATAATTGAAAATGCTAAAAGAAAAGCTTATCACACTGGTTGAGAGACAAAGGATGTAAATTTTTTTGAATTGAAAATGGCGGTGACAGACTAATTTAGGGACTAATTTTAAATGTTTAAAAATATCGAAGATATTTTATGTTTGTTTACCATTATTATAAAATTAATCTTTTTTAAAAACTGTTGTTAAAATTGATTTTATAGAAAGACTGCTCAAAATAGCTTCTCATTTGAAGTAATCTTTATAATTTTTTTGTTTAGAACATCAATTTATTCCATCGTGTGTTTTGACTGTTACATCATATGATGTGATAGTTAACCGTATACACCATAGGGTATAACAGCCAAAACATATGGAGAGGGTAATTGATTATTCATTCACAAGAGATTGTTTATTTTTAACTATGAAGCACAGATGCAAACACTGGACAGTGGACACCGGACACTAACACACCCATACCATTAACAATTTAAGAAAATCACATAATTCAGTGTAATCATATGTGTCGATGTCGTGTTCATGTAGGACACCGACACATGTTCGACACTGAAACACGCCTAATCCGATGAGCATCCATGCTTCATAGATTTTTAACAATGGCTTGGGCTTAAAGAAATTTATCATCAAATGAATATATTCATAAAGCGAAACTGATAGTGATTCCCAACTTTTCTTTTATTTCAGATTAATCTAAAGAGGAGGCAAGGAGAATCAGAGGTTGCAAGGCATCATCAATTGTTGAATATAAGTTCTGAATATTTTTCAATAACGGTATAATGGTTAGAACCTTCCTTAACTAAACATATCCATGGTAATGTTGCTGATTATAAGGATAATTTAAGGAAGAGTTTGGAGTATAAAGGTATTCCACTTACAAATTGACAACCATAAACAAAAACTGAGACTAAGTCGTAATGCCCTGAGGTCATTTCATATAAAAGAAGAATCATATGCAAATGGATCGTTTTGATAATGAATAAAAGAACACTAGTTGAATGTAGTGAAAGGCATGAGCAATGAAACTATATTATGCTTTAATCACTTACTAAGTAGTGTCACTTAGTAATATATTATGCTATAATCACTTACTAAGTAGTTAATTAATTATTATTGTTTTGCTTTCATTTTAGCATCTCTTCCTTATAGGAATAGCATCTTCAGTGTTATATTCCTTGCATATGCATACAAAAAACAAAATAAAAGTCTAGCAACAAGATTCATTCAGCTCCAAAGACATGGATTAAATATAGTAGCTAGGGTTAATAACTTGGTTTGATGCTTCACTATAATTCTTATTTTATTATAATAAACGTTCTTGTAGAATCTCTTCTGACTTACTTCCACCATGTCCTTGTTATATTATTATTTATTAATAATTAGAAGTTAAACCTATGTGTTTCTAGTTAAGGTTATCTAGCTTCCCACTTTGGTAACTAGCTAGGTTGGGCCAAGGGCACCATATCTTGGCTTGATTGTGAAGGCAACATTTAATGGATGTCTCCTACTTGTTGTGAATTTGGGATTCAAATCACACCAATAAACTTAGATATGTAAGGCAAGTATCAATGACAATTAATAACTAAAATAGTTACTAGCAACAACATATATCTAGATCCAATCTAGTAATCAAGTGTAGGACAAAATACAATCGAACCAAAGAATAATAAGATAAAGAGAGTAGAGAATAGAGAGCAAAACACCATGAATTTGTTCACCCAATTCGGTCCTACAATGATCTACATCTTGAAGATAAAGATCTTTTCACTTCACTATCAAAGAGTTCTTTACTAAGATAGATACAAAAGAGTTACAAAAAATTAAATTCAACAAACTCTTCAAGCAGTGGCGGAGCCACTCACAACAGTGTGGGGGCTCCACACTATTTTTTAAATGCAATACTACCATATCTCTATACAAGTAGCTTTGGTGTAATTTTGGCTAGTTAAAATTTTAATTTGTTTGCTTACTAACAACACCCCCCATGAAAGAATATCTCACCTATTTAGTTTTTGTCCTTCACAATCATTTGATGACAAGTATAATTAAATTTAAATTGCATATTTTGGATCATAATATTTTTACAATTGCTGTTTTATTTTCTCACCAGTCAATATAACATTTGATGACAAGTATAATTAAATTTAAATTGCATATTTTGGATCATAATATTTTTACAATCGCTGTTTTATTTTCTCAACAATCAATATAACATAATGTAAGAAATAATTGTTATTTTTCATTCTTAAAAAACATTCATATATTTTCATAATTTAAAAAGTAGTAAAGAATATTGTGATGTATACATATGCTTAGGGGTATTCAAAACCGAACCAACCCAATAGAAAAACCGTAAACCGAACCAAACCAAACTAAAACCGCAAAAAACCGCATTTGGTTCGGATGTAATCGGATCATTTTCTTACTCAACCGCATGCTTTGGTTTGGTTTGCGGTTTTCATTTTACCAACCGAACCAAACCAAACTAAACTGCAACATAAAAAAAATGCTAATAAACATAAGTCACCTAAACCAATACTCATAGAATCTCAATAGAAACTTTTATAAAATGACATATTTTTCTCTTGTTAAGTTCATTCTTTGCTCTTTATTTCAAAAACGTATTTATGTGCTACTTGAACTTTTAGAAAATGATAAAATCTTAGTTTTTTTCCATTTCTTACAAAATATGATTACTTTTTGTCCACATTTTTAATTTAGTTTATGTTGTTGGAAACATCGTAAAATGAAAATAAAATTGTATTGTTTGATGAAAATTAAAACAATGCTGATTGCAACGTATTCGGATCTCTTTGGTATCATGTCTGGCTTTGGTTGGGTATCTCCTCGGTTCCATCAAGTGACCTTCATCAACACTTTATCCAATTCATTAATATGGTTGGTTTGCCTAGATCCACACATATGTTTTTTAAAATCATTTGGTTTACCTCTGTTTGGGTTATTTGGAAGGAAATGAATGATCGCGTGTTCAACAATAAGGCATCCATTCCCTCTATTCTCATTGAAAAGGTTAGACTGACATCTTTTTTGTGGCTGAAATCAAAACATGCAACATTTATTTATAGCTATCATGACTGGTGGAATCAACCGCTCCTCTGTATGGGCGCCCACTTGTATTTGTAATTTTTTCACCTGTTTTGGTCTTTTGGTTGTGTTGTGCTCTATTTAGCACCTATATTGTACATACTCTTTCGTGATTCCCTCTTGCACGCCTTGTGCGGGGTAAATCACCGTTGTTAATATATATCATTTTTGTTTGTTCAAAAAAAAAGTTGTGTTTAAGCTTTTTACCTTGATTTTAATGTTGAAAACAAAAAAAATTATTGTATCGAAAAAACTGCACAAACCGATCCAACCCAAACCGCATTGGTTTGGTTCAGATTTTATTTTTAAAGTCAACCGAACCAAACCAAACCGCATGCTTTTTTATCTTGCAGTTCAGATGACTTTTACCTTCAAAACCGAACCAAACCACACCGCGAACACCCTACATATACTCTTAAAAAATTATCATATTTTTGATATTATATATATGTTGAATATTGCCCCCACATCTCAAAATTCCTAGATCCGCCGCCATCTTCAAGAGCAATACTAATTAATTCCTACCATTTTCCGAAATCTCTTTTTATAACCACTATTTTTGACGAACCAAAACTACCAAATTACTGAATCAAATCGGGCCATGATTTTGAAAATTGCACCACGATTTTGCATAAACACAAATATCAAATTTTTTGAGTCAAAACTCAACATCTATTTATTAGAATGAAACCTAGTCAAGAGTGAAAGCTTTATTTTGTGTTCATGAGCAAATCAAAATATACTTCTGGGTTCGTTGCTGCAATGGTGGTCCCTATCAACAAAACTCTAACTATACTTTGTAAAAGAAAAAACTCTAACTATACTTCTGGGTTTGGAAGAAGATAATGGTTATGGGTAATGAACGTGAGGAATAAAGGGGAGATGCGGGAAAAAGGGAATAAGATTGAATGAATTTTTAGGTTTGAAACCCATTTTCTCTACGTTTCTGGTTTTTTTATGCATTAATATGACATTTTAGGAATTTTTGGATACTTGGATTTTCATTAAGATATAAGTTTATGGGGTTTTTTAACCTACATAATCTCATGTATCAACTAAAAAAAAAAGCAAATTCATATTATAGATTTTTTAAATTGAAACAAATATCAGATCAAATTCCCCTAAAAAAAATTATCGGATCAAATTAAAAGTTTTTAATAATACTAAAATTGCCCTTTTATATCGATTTTCTTAAAATCTTGATTTCATTCATTGTCACTCTAAAATTCCACTCTCTTTCACCTACAAACGATCAAATCCTGATGTTCAATCAATCTCTATGAAAGATTAAAGAGTGAATCAAATATCTTTCATCTATACTCGATTGCATAAAAGTAAGTAGATTTCTTCTTCTTTTTCAATAATGCTAGTTTCAATTTTCTTCTTCTTGTTCAACTGCAGGACGGTTTCAATTTTACATTGTTGAGGTTAACTTAAATTCAGTTTAAGTAGGTTCATGTAAACTTAGTTTACATAACCTACTTAAACTGAGAAGTTTACATAACCTACTTAAACTGAGTTTACATGACTTACATAAATTGAGTTTAAGTATGTACACTTAAACTCAGTTTACATGACCTACTTAAACTAAGTTTACATGTACATACTTAAACTGAGATTACGTAGAATCATTGAACAAGATTGAACTTTTAGATGTACACTTAACTCAGTTTACATGACCTACTTAAACTGAGTTTACATGACCTAATTAAACTGAGTTTAAGTATGTACTCTTAAACTCAGTTTACATGACCTATAAACTAAGTGTACATGACCTACTTAAACTGAAGAGGGGTTTTGGGGTGTAACCAATAAAGAAGGAAGAGACTTTTAGAAAATTAAATTTTATGGAAGGGTAATTTTCTCATTTACATGACCTATTAAAACTGAAGAGGGGTTTTGGAGTGTAACCAAGAAAGAAGGAAGAGGCTTTTTGAAAATTAAATTTAATGGAAGGATAATTTTGTCATTTTAAGGTGTAACCAGGATTAAACATGGTGTAATTAGAAAAGCATATCTAATTTAATGGCTTGATGATATAATTTCATTTGATATATCAAGCATATCTTTTTATGACTAATTTAATGTACTAATTTAATGTTTTTTTTTTAGGAAGAGAAAAAGCATTTTTAAAAAAATAAATGGAATAGTTGATAGGACGGAGAAACAAATTGTTTTTCAAGAAAAACTAATTAATATTGAGACAATTTATATTGAACAAAATGGTACATTTATTGCACCTTAATCTAAAAAACTCTTTCAAAACTTAAAAGTGTGCTTGGATGAGGTAATTGGAAAATTTTAAAGAATTTAGAATTTTAGGCAATTTAAATGATTCAGTTAAATTACTTTCATTTCTCAATACTTTTATTTGGATGAAGTAATATAAAATTTCATTGTCATCATTTTGGGCAACTTTTATAATTTTTAATTTTTTTTGGGTCAAATTTGAAAATTGAAATTAGGGGTCAGTTTATAATTTTAAAATAATTTGAGTGGTCAATTTGCAATTTTTTGGAAATTTATTAGGGTCAAATTGAAAATTTGAGGACCAAAATGCAAAATTTGAAAAATTCTAACAATAAAGAATTTTGAAATTCTTAACTTTTAGGTGTCATTTGAAATTCTCTAAATTTAACTTGAACAAAATACTTCAGAAATTTCCATCGTTTTGAAAATTATTCAAATTATCATCCAAACAATGAAATTCATCTGAAAGTATTTGAATTCTCTCAAAACATTACATTCTCTAAAATAATAATAATAATAATGGCTGAAACATGATCTGAACTTAAATTAAGAGATAAAAAAAAAAAGCAATTTTGCCTAACTAAAATGATTAACTAAAAAACGCTCGATGATGCGTTTGCAGTGATTCATCCGTTATAATGACTAGCGAAAAGACGGGCGCACTTATGTGCCTGTTTTTCCGCTCTTTTTATTGCGCTAAAGTTTGAAAATTATGAACGGTATTTGTTTTTATGAAATTTTGATTTTGATTAAAACTAAAAATATAAATGTTTTTTGCTTTCAAGTTATAACAAACCAAACTAACCATAATTATCTATTTGAATGACATCAACGATATAACAAAAAATACAATCTAATTATTTTTAATGACACCCACAACAATCTTTATTATAGAAAAAGTTATTTAAATGTATAATTGGGATAATGAAAAAGTAAGTATATATACTCATCTAGTTTGTTACACTTTTTAAATGATAAAAGAAAAAATCAGATATATATATATATATTCATATCGTGTTTGTTACATTTTTTTAATATTTAAATTTATTCTTATTTATTTGTTCCATGTGTTATTTGTATTGAAAATTGAGACCATTTATGGAAAGAGAAAAAATCAACCCAAAAGAGCTGAAATGAGTTATTTTCTATATATATAGTATAGATAACGTCCAACACTTTCATATTTCAAAATGATTGGTTCCTCATATGAGTTAATTGCCATGGTAAATTGTTTTTTTTTTGTTAGGTTGAGATCAAGTTCTATCTAAATTCAGTTGGGTCAAACCAAATCGACGTGTGCTAATAATCTTTTGAGTAATATTGAAGATATTTTGTAAACATTAATTAGTAAGATTGATGTTTAATGGTATCCAACTAATAGTAAAAAATACAGTTTCAACTGTTTATGCGCAATCACAAGTTTCATAGCGAGCATTTGACAATATTGTTTGAACCGCTTGAGTTAGGACCACTCGTGAAGTATGTTTGCAACATGGTGAAAATATTATTTCAACGCTTTAACTAACCCAGGTAAAACAGGTTACGATGGATTTGTTAAGAATTTTGAAGGAAACTTTCAATTTGCGTTCTATGGTAGTGTGGATTTGTCCAATATTTTGCACGTAGAAATCCATGCCCTTATGATTAGGATTAAGCTTTACTGGGAGGCTGATTATATGAAACTGATTTTTTTTTTTTACTCTCTTCATGTAGTACATTTAGTGTCGGAATGAGTGTCGATGCTTCAACACTATGCAACCTTCTTGGAGATCATTTGGATGTATTTGATTAAGGAGTGATATATTTCCGTTCGTCATATTTTTTGCAACGAAAACTCTTGCGCTGATATAGTTGCTAAATTAGGGGATAATCATTTAGAATCTCTTGTGATGATGTACCAACCATTGCTATGTCTATCCACAGTCTTACTAGTTGATACTACTGGAGTATCCTTTATTATGTCATAGTTTTTTCTTTGCTTTTCTCACATGTAAAAAAACAACATAAACTTTAGAGAAATACGCAACACTCCTAAGAAGCCCATTTGTGGCATAACCTCTCGGGCCTGTTTGATTCAACAGTTTATTTGCGGTTTATACCACAAATGCTCATAATGATAAACTCTTATGCATAAGTTCAAACAATATATTTTTATATAAAAAAAAGAAGATATTTTTTGGAAGGCAATTGCGGAGACTAATCACTCGAGTTTGCTAGAAGAAATCCGCATCATCTCATCTAAGCGCTGGTAAATTAAATTGTTTTTGTGTATGTTATAAGTTATATTGGAGAAACCCATTTAAGTTGTTTTGGTGGTGTTGCCTTAAAACCTTGGAGTATGCTCCTCCTTAAATTCATTCTTTGATGCCAATTTAGATGAGATAGTTTAACTTCTTGAAGAAAAAAAAACTTATATATAAGAACATATAAACATAAGCCCTAAAAAGCATGCGAAAATTGTTATAAGTTTGACTTAATTACACTCACGAAATTAGTCATATCCTTTTCAAATCGAAAAAAGTTGTCCTTGCACTACCATTTTTTTTTGCAATTTTAATCCTAACCACCATTTTGCCCTCCAAAAATGCTGATGTGTCCAATTTTTTAATGATGTGGTCAAAAAAGCACTTAGGTGGCATTTCCAACATAAAAAAATTTACATTAACGTGTCATCAAATCAATTTTTTTAATTGAAAAATAATTAAAACATTTTTGAAATGTTAAAATTGTTTTTTTCCAAATTTTAACATTTTTTAATTTCCAAATTGAAAAATAATTTTAATATTTGTTATGTTGGACAACTTTGTTTGATTTGGAAAAGAGATGACCAAAAGTATTTTTTTATTTTTAAGGAAGGATCAAAAGTATTAAACCTACAAGTTTTCCCCAACAGTCCCTTAGATAAGCTCACAATCTAGACAGACCCTTTATTCACCAACTCTATATTTCACAATTCCCATGTTTTTGGTGTTGGGTTTGATTAACTCTGCAAGATCAGTGTTTGGTAAAATGCCTGTTAGAGATTTGATCTTTTGGAACTCTTTGCTTACAGAGTTACTTGAGTGCTGGTGAATTTGTCATTGCTCGTGAGGTGTTTGATGAAATGCCTCAAAAGGATGTTGTTTTTGTAATGCTATTATGATTGATGGGTAAGGGAAAATTGGGAAATTTGAGCCTGCGGAGGAGGTTTTTATGGCTATGAGTGTAAGAGATGTGGTTACATGGACAAATATGATTTTTGTTTTTCTTTTTAATCATCAACTAATGAAAATGTTTGAGGTCTATGAAGCACATGCACGGATGCGACATACATCAACACCAATAGTAATTTTCGAAAAATGACATAAATAAATGTAATCACATATGTCAGTATTGACACCAACACATGTCGGACGCACGACACACCTTCGATCAGAGGCGTCCATGTTATAGAGTTTGATGCCCCTGATTGTTGGTGTGCTTGCTGCAATTGCTGACTTGGGTTTTGTTGAGGAAGGGAAATGGATACACACTTATGTGTTTAATAATAAAATACATTACTGTTTTAGTTTTATTGGATCAGTACTTGTTAACATATACGCTACCTGTGGCCAGATTGAAAATGCTCATAGTGTATTTAGAAGCATTTGTAGCTGAAGGAATGTAGGGGATTGAAATTCCTTGATCTCTGGACTTGATTTACATGGACCGGGTCATGAAGCGATCGAGCTTTTTCTGGAATTGGAAAGGGAAGAATTTAAGTCGGATGATACATCTTTCTTACGGCTTTTAAGTGCTTGAAAGTTGCAACCATGGGGAACTTGTGGAGGAGGGTCGTTTTTTTTTTTTTGAAACCATGCAAGTGCAGTACAAGATAGTTCCCAAAAGTCAGCATTGTGGGTGCATTATTGACCTAAATGCTAGAACAGGTTGATTAGAATAGGCTCTTGGGATTACATGCGATATGCCTTTCGAGCTTGATGTTTTGATTTGGAAGAATATTCTCAGTGCTTGCTTGAAGGACAATAACTTTGTAATGGGGAAAACTGCTGCATTGCAAGCTCTAGAATTGGCTCCACAAGATTAAAGTCGTTATGTTCTTTTCTCAAATATCTATGCCAGAGAAGTTAGTGGAATGAAGTGACTATACAGTTAAAAATTCCCCCTGAATATTTTCAGTGCCAAAAAAGGGCGAGTGAGAAAAATTCCTGGATACAGCTCAAATCACGCGGATGGTGAAGTTCACGAGTTCCTCATGTGGAAGGCCATGGATGTGGGATATGATCAAAATGTTCTATCTTAGTTGGAGGAGGTTGTGTCTGAATTGAAGTTGGAGGGATATGAACCTGAACTTAATCAAGTTTTTCTAGATAACGAAGACGATGAAAAATAGAGTCGACTGATTTTCACAGTAAGAAGATTGCTCTTGCCTTTGGACTGTTGAGTATCCCACAAGAAATTCCTAGTTACACGGTGAGAAACTTAAGAATTTATTATGATTGTCACACATTCGTGCAACTGGTTTCGAAAGTCTACAATCGTCAGTTTTATCAGACATAACTGTTTTCATGATTTTCGCAAGGGTTTCAGTTCCTGCACAAATTATTGGTAACTTTGCCTTATGCTGTGGTTTCTGATGATTTCTTACTCCTTGGAAAAATCACGATATACCATATGATGTCTTGAAGGGGATATTAAGAGCATGTTTAAAAAAATCTTAAACTTATTGTATGATGTAAACACTGTCGTAAATATGTATTTGGACTTGTAAAATTATTTGATGATAGATTTATAAGTTGTCTTTAGCAAATTATAACAAGATTTTCAAGATAAGGTATGGGATAAAGTTCAGCTTAATATAGGAAAAATGTTAGTTAGGAAAGGCCTTTCTCTTTGGCCCCATCCCTTCTTTGGTGTGGAAAGTTTTACATCCATGTGTTTTTTTTTCATCTATCTAATAATAGTAAGAAAGGAAGTGATGGCAACCCTCTCTTTAACACTATATTTTCAACAGTTGCCTTTTTATTAGGTAAAATTTATGTAGGTGAGGTCACACCATGTTATGCGGGACCTTCCAAAATGGTAGGACCTACTTCAGTTTTATACAATAAAGAGAATTTGTTGAAAATAAAGTGTTATAGAGTGAGCGTTACTAGCCATTATGTTTTTCTCAAGAGAGTTAGTCTTCTCTCATATTGCATCTGTTTTCTTCTTTATCATCTGAACCCCACACACACACACTATCTCTCTCTATTCCAACAACAGAACCAAGGGTGAACAGATGTACATCTACAGCTTTTGAAAGCAATTGCAGTTACATAGAGTTGGCAAAAAGGTATATTCTCTTTGCTTTGATGATTCTGAAGTTAGAAATTAGACTAGTAGTAATTGAAATGGTTTATAGACCAAGTTGAGTTTTCTGTTTTGTTTGATTCCCGATATGTTCCTATTATTACTTTCTGTTTCTACTAGACATAGATATATGATAAATTCTAAAATTTTAAGACTAAACTCTTATGTAGTACAATATATAAGATTAGCTTAATTGAAAGTTTGAATCATATGTGAAAATTATTGTTTTAAATCTAAAGTATATGGTCTACATCTGGCTATGCTATTTTTTTTCTCTGTTCCTTGCTGTTTAAATTATTGAAGTTATTAAATGATCTCGAGTCTCGACCATAATACTGACCGGTGTAGATACAAAATGCAGAAATACAGTTTATGTTGCTCCATTAAATTATACTTACATTGTTATCTTGATGATGATGATCGATAGTCCTGTTTTTTCCAGCAATGATTAATCGACTAGCAGTGGCTGTGGTGGTGATTCTCATAGGGTGGGCTTATATGGCCTTAAAGCCGCATCCACCGAAAACATGTGGATCCATTAATGGTCCACCAGTTACTTCACCTAGAGTGAAACTCAGTGATGGGAGACATTTGGCCTACCGGGAGTTTGGCTTTTCAAAGGAAGAAGCTAGGTACAAGATCATTGTCGTTCATGGATATGCCAATTCTAAAGACACACACTTGCCTGTTTCTCAAGTAAGAATTTTCTCCTTTTATTTACTCTTATGATGTATGGTCTAAAAAAATTGGATATCTTATTTTTTAGAGGAAGTTGATGAATGATGAGTATCACCAAGATAAGCTCAAATCTTATAGGCCCTATTTGGATAAACAACTTATTTAAGCCCTTATCATGTAAATGATTATGTATAAGCTGTTTCTATGACAAATGCTAAAATAAAGTAACATTATTTTCTTGTAAACTATAAACTGTTTTCATAAGCTATCATGGAGGGCTTTTGGAAGTAAGCGAAAAACAACTTATAGACATGTCATAAGTTGTTTCGATAAGCTCTCCCTATTAGTCTCACAAGTCACGATTGCTTATGTCGGTATATAATCTCAGATGAGTGCTATGTGAATGTGCTGCAGTTTATTGAATAACTTCTCAATTTTTTTTTTCTATAACATAACCATTATGTTTTTGCTCTTATGTAGGAACTTATTGATGATCTAGGGATATATTTCCTCCATTTCGACAGAGCAGGTTATGGTGAGAGTGATCCATATCCATCACGTTCAGTGAAGAGTGAAGCATATGATATTCAAGAACTAGCAGATAATTTGCAGATTGGGAAAAAATTCTATATCATTGGAATGTCACTGGGAGCTTACTCTGTTTGGAGCTGCCTAAAATACATTCCACATAGGCATGTTAATTACTGACTTGTAGCTTCATTTTGCTTACTACTCTCAATATTAGAGAAATGATTTTTGTATAACCAAATTTAGATAACCTTTTAAGTGATTAATACACTTCAAATAGGTAGTTAATTACGTTCAGTAGATAGTTAATGGATATACTAGTGTCAGAACTCTTTAACCATCGACGTAGCTTCATTAACCACGGATTTCGACATGGTTAATCGTCATTGTTAGGTGTTCAACTACATCTAGATTTAAACAACTAAAGGTTGTGGTTAATCACGCCAAAATCGCAGTAATGAAGCTAACACCTGGCGTGTTCATTAACCATCTATTGAACGTAACCACCTATTTAAAATACATTAACCACTTAGATTGTTGTCGCAAAAGTTGTCCAGTTTTTGTTGTTCTAATAACACAACTGTCAATAATATATAACATAGTTTGGCAGATTACTGGGAGCAGCCTTGGTAGTTCCATTTGTAAATTATTGGTGGCCATCTTTTCCTGATAATCTATCGATAGAGGCATTTCAAATGCTCCCTCAGTCAGACCAATGGACCTTTCGAGTTGCACATTACACTCCTTGGTTATTCTATTGGTGGATGACTCAAAAATGGTTTCCATCATTGAGTTTCACAAATATTGAAATGTTCCCTTCTGTTGATGTAGAGATCCTTAAGAGCCTCTCAGAATCCCCAGACACTGGTCAGGTATCTATATTATTGCTCATTGTGAGTTTGCTAGTTTATCTCATCATGATGTTATTTATATACCAAGTGTTTCTTAATATTCAGGAGAAAATAACTCAGCAAGGTGAATATGAATCGTTACACCGAGACATAATCGCGGGTTTTGGAAAGTGGGAATTTGGTCCAACAGAAATAAGTAATCCATTCCCTGAGAATGATGGTACAGTCCACATTTGGCAAGGGTTTAAAGACAGGATCATTCCCTATACGCTGAACCGCTACATCTCACACAAACTCCCGTGGATTCATTATCACGAGCTTCCTTATGGAGGTCATCTGTTTATCTTTAAGAAAAATCACTGTGAATCCATAATTAGAGCACTTATACACTCGTAAGGTATTTCATATGACAAATAGTGTCTGGTGAAAACTACTAGTCTACACTCTACTTATAGTCTTGTCATGTCCATGCTATATAGTTACTTAGCTAGTAAATTCTATAAGAGACTGCAATATATGTTTATGAAGTGGTGTAAAGAGTGTATTAAGACTAATTCTATGATGTACAAGGATAGGAGGTATAGATCTTGTAAGTTAAATTTTTGACAAACAATAATTAAATTATTGAACTATGAACCAATGTTTTAATTGGAGATTTTTCCTATTTTCAAATCCATTTTAGTGAATTTACAGCAGCTACAAAAGTCATCTAACTTAACACTCATCTATGATTTCTTATTCCTGCAATGACCTTATGGAGATTTCTTGTTCCATAAGAAAAGAATTGAAGAAAAAATTCTGTCTCTTTGCGTATAAACATAACAGAGATATTGGTGAGTTTTATACGTAAGGTGCTATTATAAGTAGTTATTTTATGAGATAAGATTTTTGAAGGATTTATGAGATAAGATATTACTCCAATGTGCGCAACTTCTTCTGATAATAAACAAAGACAATATATAATATTCATTAGTAATATAAGATAGTAGTCTAGTGTGCAAAAGTTCATATAAATTAATATTGATATTTTTGAGTCAAGGTTAATTAATAAGCTATGTTTTTTTTTATAGACTGTTAGCATAATCTCAACCCTCTCATCATTCATTTTGTTTTAATCTCAACCATTCACTTACTTTTTCTTCTCTTTTTTATGTACTACTACTGTGTTTTTCCTTTCTTCTATGAAATAGGAAAATGAGAGATGGCTGAACCTGAACAAAAAAGACATGAGAGGATCCAAATCTCAAGACAATGTGGATCTTACATGAAATCCGAATTGAGCTACAAAATTATTAAAAATGCTAAATTGAATCACCTACAAATACGTTGTCTGTGTCGATTTTTGTTTTCAATTATCATTTCTCAAACAAAATGTTATTTTGACGAAAAAACTGGACACCAAAAACTGTAAATTTTAAGATGTTACACTTTTTTTTAATTAATTTATTTTCTCTTTTAATTAAATTAACATTTTAGGATTTTATCCCTTAGCTTCGGAGATTATGATGTATCAAAGAAAAAACATAACTGCTGAGAATACTGTTAACAGGGTCACACACAAACACAAAAAAGAATATTCCTAATACATCTGGGTATAAACCCATGAACAATTATGTCATTGTGGGGCCTGAGAGTAAAAATGACAGCAAAATCATTAATAATCTGCTACGTATACAAAAATCCCCAATTAGCCAAAAAAATTAAGGACATTTTTTTAAACTAAAAAATAAAAGATTTTTATTTATCTTTTTTACTTTTGGGTTACCATTTAAATTGATCTCTACTACGAAAAATTAAACTCAATGCATATTTCATCATAAAATAAAATAAAAATCATTAATCAAAAGTAAAATATATCAGCTATAAAACATCATAATCAGACTAATAATTAAGAGTTGAAATAACTTATACACAAATCCTAAGTTGAAATAAGTATATAATATATAAAGATTAGGAAACTAATATGAATGTAGTACCTTTTAATTTGAAGTCCCAATCTGGCAAATAACCCAAAAAAGTTAACAATTGGCAAGAATATACATAAAAAAGATGCTCCTAGCTGATGGAACCTTTCAAAGGATATCCCTCCAAATGAAATAACATAAAGAAGTCATTAACAAAATGAGAATGTAAAGAAGAAACACACACATATATACAAACTTCTATGTATTTTTATTTTTAAGGTAGAAATATTGAAGAAGCCAAATTCAGCTCCCATATAAAAAAAAACTATAGTCTATTGTAAGGTCCATAATTCATTGAGAAAATGAAAAGAATGAGACATTTTCTTAAGCTTATAACTGAAAATCAACATGGTCAGACACGTAAATTATGTAGAGGTTTCTGTCAGGTAACAAAAACATCTTAGTATTATTAATTATATGTTTTATTCATTTTTAAGATACATTTTATTCATTTTTCTTTATGGTTTTATTAGGGAACTCAACTTTCACCAAACCAAGATGATTCAACAGATGATTTTTCTATGGTTTCACCAAGAATTAGACTTAGAGATGGTAGACACTTGGCTTATGTTGAGAGAGGTGTACCTAAAGATAAAGCAACATACAAGATCATCATTGTGCATGGTTTTGGAAGCTCTAAAGAGATGAATTTTCTGGCACCCCAAGTAATTAACTTAATCTCTATTTCTTAAATAATTTGAACTTTTTATGTTTTGGATTTAGATCTAATTAGTGTAGGAGATTAGTTTTTATACACTGCGAGTGTTAATAATTGTTAGATTGTTGACAAGTCGCAACTATTCATATGTATGACTTTAGAAGTGTTTATAGTTAAAATCGAACGTTTTCAATGATCAGATGGTTATAATTGATTGTCAGTGCAAAAAACTTTACAGTGATAGTATATGAATTAAATTCTTATCATAATACTATAGAAAGAAAGTCTTTATTAGGTGTACTATTGTACTACTTAAAGTGAAAATGAAAATTTGGCTTTGAAGAAATGAAACAAGTGGAATAGTTTCAATATGATTAGGAACTTAAGCACAAATCAGAAGTAACACTTGTACACAAATAAGAGTTTATTAATATCATATTGAAACTATTCCACTTGTAAATGGAGCTTACAAACATTCTAGCAGATATAATTGGTAGTGATTTTTTGATAGTGTACAACATTTTACACTGACAGTGTATCAAAATTATATTCTAACTATGATATGATTGATTCACATAGGAATTAATAGATGAATTAGGAATTTATCTTCTACAATATGATCGAGCTGGATATGGAGAAAGTGATCCAAATCCTAAACGTTCACTGAAAAGTGAAGCACTTGACATTGAAGAACTTGCTGATCAGTTACAAATTGGAGCAAATTTTTATGTAATTGGAGTGTCAATGGGTTCATATGCTACCTGGAGTTGTCTAAAATATTTGCCACACAGGTACTCGTAATATGTATTTCTCTGTTTTTCACTTTGGCTTAGTTATATACTTATACTATTAACTTCAAGTAAATAGTCTTTTTGGTCCATCAATGTGTGATGAATTGTAACTATAGTTCTTGAATGTATCGAAATTGCGATATCGTCATGTGTTTTCTTTTACTAATTTATGAGCCAAAATAACCAACAGAAAGACATGTTGAGAGTTGCGACCATAACGAAAGACACATTCTAGAACCGTACTGGCTAACAAAAGACACATTTGAGGATGTTTTTTCAGCTTTAATACATTCAAAGATTACAGCGATGGTGTTTCACACATTTAAGGACAAAAATAGTCGTCTGTACTAAAAAGTATTTTAAGTTGACTGAAAGAAACCTTGTGCAGGCTAGCAGGGTTGGCGTTAATCGCGCCAGTTATCAACTATAGATGGCCATCTCTCCCGGGGAGTTTGATAAGAGAGGACTATAGGAGGAGGTTTATTAAATGGGCACTATGGCTTGCAAATCACTGTCCTAAACTATTGCATTGGTGGGTGACTCAAAAGTGGCTACCTTCAACTGCTGTCATAGAAAAAAATCCAACATTCTTCAACAAAAATGATATAGATATTTTGAAGACTATTCCAGGGTTCCCAATGTTTTCAAAGGTAACAAATTTCTTCATCTGTCTCATGTTTAGTGTTAGTAAAGCACACATTTTGAGAAAATCATGGTAAAATAATCTCTATTGATGAAAATGTCTGTAGTAAGTTATCCAATGCATTTATACACTCGGCACATCAGTGACTGTTGGATAGAGATCGGACAGTTTAGATTTCAATGCATATTTTGAGATGGAAGAACATGTTTTATGTGAATGTAACTTCTCTATGAAGGTAATGTTGATCATATTATGTTCCTATATACAGGATAGGTTAAGGGAACAAGTTGTTTTCGACACACTTCGCCATGATTGGAGGGTAGCATTTGGAAAATGGGAATTTGATCCAATGAAGCTAAGCAATCCATTCCCTAACAAACAAAGTTCATTTCATATTTGGCAAGGACATGAAGATAAAGTTGTGCCCTCTGAACTCCAAAGATTTGTTTCAGGGAAGCTACCATGGATACAATATCATGAAGTTCCAGATGGTGGTCATTTAATTATATATTACAAGGGCTTATGTGAGGCTATTTTGAAGGCACTTTTACTTGGTCAAGAAAATCATGCATATAAACCTAGATCTTCTTTGTTATTCAAAGATGAATGCTATCAAGAAACTATCTAGCACACTTTTTTTTACTCATTTATTCATTATTGGAAGAAATTCATGTAGATATGTTATCAAAGTGTGTTGGAAAATATTTTATAAGTAGTTTATTCTTTTTTAATTTTTTGTGATTTCATAATTTAATGTTTATTGTTAACTGGTTTTTTTAGAGAATTGTATAAAGTATAAACTACATTAGTATTAGTCCAAAGAAAGTTTCTACTGTGACATTACCAATTTCCATTGGAATGTGAAAAATCAACATTGAACGTGTTTATATACAAAGGAAAATTTAGTAAAAGTCATATACAATTACACTACATATTTTTCTTAATATGAGTTAAAAGTGTTACGAGGTTTTATAAATAGGGACGGATGGAGCACTAACTCAATGGGTTCAGCCAAAGACATCTTGCATTGTCCCACCAATTTTTTAAGGTGCATTAAACGTGAAGGTGCACAATTCTCCCATAGCAACTAGAAGTGAAGCACGATCCTCACTCATAGAAAGAGAGTTGAGAGAAAATTATTGAGAGCCTTGGATAGTCCTTCTGAGAGAAAAATAGTGAACCAATTTGTAAGAGGCCTAAGTAGTCTCGTGGCTTTTCCTTGCTCACATTGAGAAGGTTAGGCTAAAAAAATCTTGTGTGTTATTTTGAGTTCACAAAGAAAAATTATGCACACATTTCCCAACATAACTAACTAACTAACTAACTAACTAACTACTATAACTGCCACTGTAACAATTAAACTAACTATAAGTAGTTATACTGATGTGTTTCATGAGCACCTTGTCATAGATATTCCTTTACAAGATTTTCAACAGATGAAGAACTGAAGTATCCAAATTCTTCCCTCATTTCATTGATACACAGAAAAATTCCATGCAAGATTCATAATACAGAAGAAGATGAAAAGAATAAGTCACTATCTCAAGCTTTTAACTTTGATTCCACAAGTTCATCAGACACAGGAAATCTGCAAAAGGTTCTTTCATGTAAGACAATTAACTTTTATATAGCTTTCTTTTTCTTGCATGTATCTAATTTCATCATGGTGCTGAAAAAATGCTATCTAAACCTACTCTTTTTTGTTATCTTGGTTTTTCAGACAAAGATTCAAAAGGGAACTCAGATTTCTCCAAAGCATGATGATTCAAAAGAGGTTTTACCAAGAATCAGACTCAGAGATGGGAGGCACCTAGCTTACAGTGAGAGAGGCTTCCCTAAGGACAAAGCAAACTACAAGATGAAAAGAATAAGTCATTATCTGAAGCTTCTAACTTTCATTCCACAAGTTCATCAGACTCAGAAAATCTGCAAAATTTTCTGCCATGTAAGACTATTCACTTTTATACAGCCTTCTTTTTCTTGCATATATCTATGTGATCATTGAACTGAAAAAATGCTATCTTAACCTACAATTCTTTTGTTGTTATGGTTTTTCGTACAAAGGTTCATGAGGGAACTCAGATTTCTCCAAAGAATGATGATTCAAAAGAGATTTTACCAAGAATCAGACTCAGAGATGGGAGGCACCTTGCTTACAGTGAGACAGGCTTCCCTATGGACAAAGCAAAATACAAGATTAACATTTTGCATGGTTTTGGAAGCACCAAAAGATTGCATTTTCTTGCACCACAAGTAATAACCTCTGTCTCTCTTTCTGAAAAATAATTGACATGCTATGTTCTCTTTTTGGATATAAGCACTTATCATATAAGTGTTTATAAGCTATAGTCTATTTTCATTAACTATCTTGAAAAAATAAGTTGATAACAAATTATACACATGTCATAAGCTGTTTTTTATAAATTGTCTCAAACATAGTAGAATAGGTTTAAAATGATCCAGAACTGCACGAAGTAGAAGAAACCATGAGTGTCTGTTAGTATTCTTTTTCAGCATGATACTTTTTGGTTATTTAATCTCTATGCCTAAAATAACTTTTATTGGTTCTGAATTCTGAATAAAGATGAATATGGTTGATTCACATAGGAATTAATAGAAGAACTAAGTATATATTTTGTGCTATATGACCGAGCTGGATATGGAGAAAGTGATCCAAAACCCCAAGCGTTCAGATATGCGACCATCCACGGTCAGATCACTTATGATATGCGGTAATCCACTAGCTACTATTTGTAGCTTGACCAAATTTACGTCCGAAACCACCTTGCCATGCAAGAAAGAAAATTAAAATGAATATCCAAATAAGTGGTTAAAAGTTAATATTAGGACATGATACAACCATATGAAATCTGATCAGACATCTTCGTATTTTTACATTGTTAGTAATTTCTAATGTAAATATAATTCAACTAACCATGACATGTTCCTACTTATAGGACAAGTTAAGGGATCAGGCTGTTTTTTACACTCTTTGTGATGATTCATGGATGGCTTATGGAAAACGGGAATTTGATCCAATGAAGATAAGGAATCAATGAAGATAAGGAATCCACTCCCTCACAAAAGAAGTTCATTCATATTTTGCAAGGATATGAAGATAAGATTTGTTTCATGGAAGCTGCCTTGAATACAAGATCATGAAGTTCCAGATGGTGGCCATTTGATTTTATGCTATAAGGGCATGTGTGAGGCAATTTTGAGGGCACTTTTACTTTGATCATGAAATCATGCATATAGACCTAGATCATCTTTGCTATTCAAAGATGAATTCTAACAATACATTCTGTAATACAACTTTTGTGCATATTTTTTGGGTAAATTCCACTTAGATCTACTAAGTGATGAGTCACATTCCTTGTTGTTGAGTTTTTTTAGGATAATATCAATTGTATACAATACATTAGTTGGTTGGAAAGAGGTGTATATCAATGTGTATACATTGCTTTCAGTCGTTTGTTAAGTGATTCAAATAACACCACAGGAAAACTATTTCAAATTGTCAACAAGTGTTTGATAATAATGAAGTAATGAAGTAGTTTGATATTTTTGGTCTCTAATGCCTCCTAGTTGGGAAATATATGTAAATTTTATAAAGTGTTGTTAAATAACAGCTATATAGTGACGCTATACTGCTATATGACGAACCACTATTGCTCAACGATGCGCTATTTAGTACAAAATGTTGTCAAATAGCGGATATAGTGGCGGTGCTGCAGCACTATTGCGTAGACTGAATATTACTTTGTTTTTGTTTGATCAGAACAATGGCAATTGACAAGTACACCTAATTGTCCCATGAAATAAGATTTTATGCTGCTTAAACAGTTCAGTATTTGACCTGCAAAGCAAGGGTCTCTAACCATTTTTGGAAATTTAATAGATGCTATGAAAAAGGATTTCAATCATCATGTCTCTAATGGTTATCTGATGGATGATAAATGTCATATTGAAACAATCCAAGAATTTGGATTCGTGCTGCAATAATCTGACATATATGGAATACTAAATTCTTTCCATAGTCTCTGATTTGTTTATTTACTGTAAAATGACCGAACTTTGGTTTTTTGTTGCGGATGGATGATATCTCAGATAGTATTGCAGCGGTTGTACTTGTAAATTCTCGCCGCAGTCCAGCTTTAAGAATTTCAAAATACCAGGAAGAGAAATATCTTGATAGGAATTTCACAAAGTACTACAGATTAAATCCAGTGATTTTCCCTGTGCATCAGAAAATATTACTTGGGATATAAAGTGAATCAAACACAACAAATTTGTAGTCCAAAATTAGAAGAAAAAGAAACAAAGAGTATCGGCTTCCATAGCATCGCATAGAATGGTAATGAAGTCTGAGAGGGGCTCTTGTTAGTTTTCTGCATTCTCTGTGGATTCATAGAGATGAGTTGACCTGCACAATTAAATAAAATAGAGTTAATCAATTTGTATTAATAATATTGTTTTTCAATGATTGACTTGAGAGGCAAGTAACCTTCATTGATCATTTTCAGCGAAAGTTCATGGAAAGAACGGCAACCCTTCTTTTGAGCTTTTGTCAAACCCAAACGTAGATTCCAAACCCAGATCGAAATTTTTTATTTTTTTTAGGTCTATCAGACTCTTCTTCAAAAAAATCAAAATACAAGCAGCTTTCAGTAAAGCTAAAGCTTCTTTTGTCACCGACACATTCATCCATTATCCAACAATTCTTCAGCAAAGTTACAAAACAAATTACAAATCAATCAAACCAACAACAAATTGGATCCATCGAATAATAATCTTGAGTAATCGATAAAACAAAGAACAAAATTTACCTTTGATTTTTTATTTTTTAGGGGTTTGTTTGTTTGCGATAAAACGAAGAAATTTGACCTAGATTGATTTTTTAGGGTTTGTTTGCGATATATAAGACCGTTCAATCATCTTTCTATTGTAGGCTGGTGCGGGGCAGCCCAACTCTGCTCCATTGAATTGGATTTGTGTAGAGAGAATGAATAGAATTCTGCTCTTTACCCAATAGTTATTGTTCTTCCAACTGAACTTCCCAAAATACCTCTGCATGAGTTAACTGATGCAAGTGTTAATCCAACGTTAGTTAACTCACGCAAATGTTAATTTTTAACGTGAGTTCACACAAGTGTTAATTTCAGCGTGAGTTAAGTTGCGCAACGCATGTTAAGATGCGCAGATTTTAACACTTGCGTTACTTAACTAACGCATGAGTATTTTCGGTATTTTAATTGGGCGCGAGCAAAATGTGTTGGGAGAAGAGCATAATTCGAATGAATATAATCTCTTTTCCCAAAGATGCAAAACTTATAAGTGAAACCATTAAAAGTAGAAAATTGTTGTTGGCAGATCGTATAAGACTGAAAAACACCACAAAAAGACTCAAATGCCCCCGCGGCAATTAAGTGCCGATGCACAAAGAACCAGCGGTAGTTAACTGTCGCAACATCCATCTACAGTTAACTACCGATGTGATCCTGATACAAATCCAAACAGAACTCACTCTTCCCTTATCTCTCATCCACTATCAAATCTCTCTCAAAATCTCTACCAAAACCACTCAATCTCTCACTTTTTCAAAATTCATCAAAATTTATTCAACAAAATCACAAGTTAGTTATCATAGTTCCATATTTTTTTTTACAATTTTAGTTTTAGATTAATTTAAATTTTGTTGCTTTTTTAATTTTATAATGTTAGTTTTTGAGTAGATTTACAAGTAAGATACTGATGTAGCATTTTTACGTAATTAAACAAAAGTAAGTATTATATGTATTATCGTCTCCACAGGGACTGGTGCGATATTCTAAGCCGTTCAACAATCGATATCGTCCTGAGCTAGGGTTTCATGATTGTTTTGTTTCATGAACTATAAACTACGTAATTGTAAAAGGTGTGAGAGTTAACAGGAAAATGATTATGCTGGGATTAAACTTCATCAACCCACTCATACATTATCACGTATCCCTCGACAACATCATTCGTGTCCAAATGAAGTTGTGATTTCTAGTGTATCGTTCAATCGTTGATGTCTCACACTATTAAACGATCCAAGAGTCGTTCCTATCATTCAATCGACGATTTCTCAATATATTAAATGATAAGAAAGCATTAAGTGTGGATACAAACGGTGATTATCAAAACATTCATTCCATGTCTAGAATCTATGGTTTGATAGATGATTATTCTCATCTAGATTCAAAAGTATTTTTCAATCACTAATAAATCAAACATAAGCATTACAATGCAAGAATAACATCAATATCTTGAAATAATTAAAATCACACAACACCATAATCAAAGGGAATACATACTAATAGAGTTGATTATATTTAATCCCAACAAAAAGAGTTTAGTTACTCATTGTCATGGTAACCTTACAAGGAGAAAAGAAAGGATGGAATGGAACCAAGCCATGATGTCTCAATGATCTTGTGTCTTCCTTCAATCCTTGTGCTCCTTGCTCTTTAGAGTCTCTCTGGTCTTTCCCCTGTTTCTCTCCTAAAGTGGCCTCTAATATTATGGTCTCTTATCATCTCCTTTGTTCCTTTTTCTCCTGAAATGAACAAATGAGCTTTTATATGGCCTGTTCTGTCTCAACTTGCCTCGCGAGTAGAAACGCTCGCCATGGCGAGTAATGGTTCCTTCACCAGTGGGTTTGTGCAACGTCATCTTTGAGGAGTTTAGCCGCCCTAACTCGCCTCGCGAGTAAATGCACTCGCTATGGTGAGTTACTCACCTTCCATTCGCCTTAGCGAGTTGAGGGCGTGCAAATTGATGCTTCTGCCTCTGCTAGCTCGCCTTTGCGAGTTGGAGGCAAGTGACTTCATCTTTCTGCCTCTTTGTACTTATTTTTCTGTTTTTCTTCTTTGATTAGTGTCTTGAGGTCAATTCCTGCACAAAAGGGTAGAGTAAGATAAATAAAGCGTAATAGGGCAATTATCACTTTTCTCTCGGCTTTTCCCTAGATAACTTGTGAAACAAGTAACAGAAGTGCATTAAATGTAACATGAAATTAACTACTTTCTGGCACTTATCAGATACGATGATTCATTTTTAGAGTAGATGTAAGTTGATTAATTTTGTTAAAATGTCTGTATGTTCATGTTATAGTTATGAGTTTTAGGTTAATTTAAATTTTGGTGTTTTTCTGTTTTTTTATTTATTTTAGATTTTGAGTAGATTTACAAGTAAGAGTATATGATTCATTTTAAGAGTAGATATAAGTTGATTAATTTTGTTTAAATTTTTGCATGTTTATGTTATAATTATGATTTTTAGGGTTTATGTATAATTTGCACTCCAAGTGTTTGATGAAATGTTTGAATGAGTTTTTCATTGATTGTTTAATTTTTTATGGTGTAGATTTGAAACAATGGTCGATTTGTTCAGTGTTTGCATACACTTCTACCGTGGAAATCCTTAGATGTTCAAGGTTTGGTACATTAATGTCACGTTAAAAGGTCTCAAGGATCAATTAAATGAAATCAACCAAGGACTAAACCTAGGAGACACAAGGAGGGTGGAATACATTTGGTATGAACGTCCAACGTTGGACGAGGGGAGAATATCGCTCAGTCAGCTAGAATTAACGAAAGACGATGACTCGAGGAGCATGTTCTCGAATTTTTGGCAGCACAACATGTTCCCGTGGATCGATATGTTTGTCACGTTGCTGAGATCGCCTAAAGATATTATCAACAGTTTGATTCCACCAAAATATTATGATTAGGTAGCATCATTATTATGTAGTGTCTTTATTTTGTTGGAATTTAAGTTTAATTCTTGTTAGTTTGCTGAAGATGTTGGTATTGAAGTGTCTTATACAGAATGTAGTGATTTGCAAGTCTCTTTGAAAACTCAAAAGATTAAGAGAACACAACATGTAATCTGCAGAATCAGCTATATAGGTTATCTAATTGAATTCCTTCGTATAGAATTAGTGTCACGAATGGAAATGCACCTCTAATAGGTTCTTTTGAGCTTGATCATATTCCTCTGTCAATTGAAACTTGTTAGTTAGCAGGGCAGTAAGATTAAGTTCAAAGAAACCTCTTGGAATACATTCCTTTTTGTGATGATGGGAATGCACCTCTAAGAGGTTTCTTTGAGTTTGATCGTGCTCCCCTGTCAATTGAAACTTGTCAGTTGGCAGGGCAGTAAGATTAAACTCAAAGCAACCTCTTAGAATGCATTCCTTTCTGTGACGACTCATCGTATATGTGGGAATTCGATGTGAGAATTTATATAGTTGATTTTGTAGAATACATGTGTTGTGTCCTCTTGATTCTTTTGACTTTTCTTAGGGCGCTTCAAATCACTATGCTACGTATAAGACACTTCAATGCCAAGATTTTCAGTAAACTTCCAACAATTAAACTTAAACCTAACATCATGATGATACCACATATATTTAAGGTGAATGTAATGTAATGTTGATGAAATTAAAACTAAATAAAATTGTGTATTTTTTTAATTGATTTTGTGTATTTGTGCAACTTTAATCGAATTTATTCAATATGCAACTTTAATCGAATTTATTCAATACGCGACTTTATTCAAAATACCAAAATGCGCAGCTCATAAAAAAAACATCCAAAACAATTAGACATTACAAGCCATTACATTTAATCATCTTCCTCGTCACCTAAGTCAATTGGGTTGTCTTCGACAGTCCCTGGGGCACCTGATTTTGGTTGAGAACCGAAATAACATGTCCTTCCGCTCCTCCTCAACCTGGACTGATTGTACATTGGCACCTTCGAATCGTTTTTTTTTAACGGAACCATCGCATTCGATTCCGTGTCATGTCACAGTCGATTTTGCTTTCTTCTTCTCACCCTCTTTTTTTGATTGAGCAACATCGCCCTGTTTCTAAGACATATTTACACAATGCAAACATCGGATCAAAACTTACTCTAATCCTAAAAATTCTACCACATATTCCTCACAATTTCTAACAATTGCTAACGATTTCTAACAATTTCTAACAATTCCTAACATTTTCTGACACAATTCAATCAATTCTACTATAATCAACATCTAATTAACAAATCAATCAAATCATAAACATCTAACATCATAAAATTAAAAAAACCTAAATATGTGACAATTTATCCAAAAAATCTAACAATTCAATAAAAAATAAACCAATGCAATAGGATTCAAAGCACTTACTTGATTTTGTGTTTGTAATTGGCGTTGAATGGCTTTAGCTTCGACAAAATCGCACCTAAGAATCTCAAAACCGCAACAATGGAGTTTTGGAAATTCATATGTATGTTCTGTTCTTATAACAAAGCATTGACAGTTAACTGCCGATGAAACCTCGACAGTTAGCTGTCGTCGGTTCTTTGCATTGGCTGTTAGTTGTCGTCGGTTCTTTGCATTGGCAGTTAACTGTCGTCGAAGCATTTGCGTCTTATACCGGTGTTTTTCAGCCTTTTAAGAAGTATGAAGAGCAAATTTCTTAAAAGTAAAGTGGTTTCCTCTATCTATTGGGGCTGCTGGATTATGTTTGTGGTGAGTGTCACTTATTCTCCTTAATTATTATGCATCCCTCTTTGTAATGGATGAAATGCAATAAGTTAAATTTTGAAATCAGATTGTACTACATTTACTTCTTTTAAAATGGTCTTGTATGGATATTTAAATTTATGTTTTAGCAGTATTACTTTATTATTAATGTATCTTCCTTTCCTAGTGAGATATAGAAAACAACATATTCACAACAAAAAAAAATTAAAAATTGAAAAGAATGTTAGTATTATATAGGGTAATAAATATCGAAGACACTATATAGCAACTATAAAAGGGAAACTTCAGACACCACAAAAAAAAAATGGAAAACTACCACAAAAAATGGAGTTCGAATCCCGGACACCGCATAAAAAAAATTGGAAAATTACCAATACAGCTTTTTATACTAAGGCAAATATCTACTCCATATTCCATATTATATGGACTCTACTATTTTTTATAGAATTTATAGATGGACGATAAATAATACAACTCTCTTTGTTCTATAATTAGGAAGTTTTGTTTTATTGTACTAAGGTAATAGACATTGGGGTGTGGAGTCACAAACTGGAAACCTCACTTTTCTTTTGCCTAAGCATAAGTTGTTCGTTTTTTGAAAATGGATCGGAAGATTTTTAAGACTACATCAAATTATTCTACTCAAAATTTGCATTGTCCAACTCCAACCAATATTCTTAAGGTGCATTAAATGTGAATATGCACAAATTCTCCCATGGCACAGCCTTATAGCTTGCAGTGCAGTATTCTTTGAACGTTTGAGTTCTTCTGTTGTTTCCTTGCTCACATTAAGAAATAAGAAGGTTAGGCTAAAAAAATTCTTATGTGTTATTTTACATGTTTACTTGGTGTTTATTTTGAGTTCACATAGAGAAATTTTGCACACATTTTCCAACATAACTAACTAACTAACTAACTACTATAACTGCCCCTATAACAACTAAACTAACTAACTATAAGTAGTTATACTGATTTGTTTCATGAACACCTTTTCATAGATATTCCTTTACAAGATTTTCAACAGATGAAGCACTGAAGTATCCAAATTCTTCCCTCATTCCATTGATACACAGAAAAACTCCATGCAAGATTCATAATACAGAAGAAGATGAAAAGAATAAGTCACTATCTCAAGCTTTTAACTTTGATTCCACAAGTTCATCAGACACAGGAAATCTGCAAAAGGTTCTTTCATGTAAGACAATTAAATTTTATATAGCTTTCGTTTTCTTGCATGTCATCATTGTGCTGAAAAAATGCTATCTAAACCTACTTTTTTTGTTATCTTGGTTTTTCAGACAAAGATTCAGAAGGGAACTCAAATTTCTCCAAAGCATGATGATTCAAAAGAGGTTTTACCAAGAATCAGACTCAGAGATGGGAGGCACATTGCTTACATTGAGAGAGGCTTCCCTAAGGACAAAGCAAACTACAAGATGAAAAGAATAAATCATTATCTGAAGCTTCTAACTTTCATTCCACAAGTTCATCAGACTCAGAAAATCTGCAAAAGTTACTGCCATGTAAGACTATTCACTTTTATATAACCTTCTTTTTCTTGCATAGTTGCATATATCTATATGATCATTGAGCTGAACAAATGCTATCTAAACCTACCCTTTTTTTGTTATGATGGTTATAATTCAGACAAAGGTTCAAGACGGAACTCAGATTTCTCCAAAGCGTGGCTATTCAACAGAGGCTTTCCCAAGAATCAGACTCAGAGATGGAAGGCAATTGGCTTATGTTGAGAGAGGCTTCCCTAAGGACAAAGAAAAATTCAAGATCATCATTGTGCATGGTTTTGGAAGCACCAAGAGAATGTATTTTCCAGCACCTCAAGTAATAATCTCTGTCTCTCTTTCTGAAAAAAATGAAAATGCTATGTTGCTTGTCTGGATACACACTTCATTAGCTATCTTGTAGAAGATATGGAAATAATGTGTCATAAGTACTGTTTTCATAATTTCTCCTAATTAGAATATAATACCTCCAAAGATCAAGAACTGTGCAGATTAGAAGAAACACTTGCACACAAACCTAAGTGTCTAATAGTATTCCTTTCTCAGCATGAATTATTATTTGATTAATTTCTGAATTCTGAATGAACATGAAAATGGTTGATTCACATAGGAATTAATAGAAGAATTAGGTATATACTTTGTGCAATATGACCGAGCTGGATATGGAGAAAGTGATCCGAACCCTAACCGTTCAATGAAAAGTGAAGCACTTGACATTCAAGAACTTGCTGTAATTGGAATCTCTATGGGTTCATGTGCTACTTGGAGTTGTGTAAACTACTTTCCTCACAGGTAAATTACAATACTCGATACGTATTTTTAAGTTGTTAAATTTTGATACGCTGTCAATCAATTAGACTCAATCGTATGCGTTGCTTTAGAATCTTATGATCAAAGTCATAATGTTTATGAATCAAATTTTTGCAGGCTTGCAGGGTTGGCAATGATATCTCCAATTATCAATTACAATTGGCCTTCCCTCCCTTATATTCAAACAAGAGATGACTATAGGAGGAAACCTGTTCTGTGGACAAGTTGGTTTGCAAATTACTGTCCTAGACTATTGCATTTGTATGTGACTCAAATATGGCTCCCTTCAGTTACTATTGCATTTGAAAAGGATCCAACATTCTTGACCAAAATGGATATTGATATTTTGAAGACTCTTTCAAAGTTTGAAATATTTTCAAAGGTAAAAAGTTGCATGTCTTATGAAAATTTAATTACTATTTACTTATAACGTAAATTAGAGAGATGTATAATCATATATGACTCTTTAGTGTGTATTTGGAACCGCGGTCAGATCAATTCTGATGTGCGGCCATCCACAAGCTACTATTTGTAGCTTGACCAAATTCACGTCTGAAACCACCTTGTGATGCAAGAAAGAAAATTCAAACGAATATCCAAACAAGTGCTTAAAAATTAATATTAGGACATGATACCACCATATGAAATCTGATTAGACATCTTTGTATAGTTATTATGATGTAAATATAATTCTACTAACCATGATATGTTCTGACTTGTAGAACAAGTTAAGGGACCGGGCTGTTTTTTACACTCTTTGTGATGATTGGAGGGTGGCTTATGGAAAATGGGAGTTTGATCCAATGAAGTTAAGGAATCCATTCCCTCACAGAAGAATTTGATGCCACTTTTACTTTGACCATGAAATCATGCATGCATATAGACCTAGATCATCTTTGCTATTCAAAGAGTATTCTCTAATACAGTTTTTGTACATTTTTTGTAAAAATTTCACTTAGATCTACTAAGTGATGAGTCACATTCCTTGTTGTTGAGTTTTTTTTAGGATAATATCAATTGTATTCACCATTACATTTGTTGGTTGGAAAGAGATGTATACCAATGTGTATAGCATTCAGTCATCTGTTAAGAGTGATTCAAATTACTCCACAGGAAAACTATTTCATTTCATCTATATACCCCTTTTAGTTTAGTCTTTTGGTTTTTTCTTATTGGCGTGGTACCTTGTGATAAACATGAGACTACCAAGCATTTCACGCCATTGCCATATAAGACTTGAAACTCTGTATCATTGCTGTGTGAAGTTTGTTTATGGCGTGTGATAGCAATTGAAGGATACACATCAAAATAATTTTGTTATCAATGAGATATCAAGGGTAATATTTAAGAAAAAATGATTAAGTTATGGGCGTATAAACTAAACTTGTTATAAACTGGTAAATATGTATAAGCTCGTAAGAAAAAGTCTCTTTTGATCCTATATGAGCATATAAACTATAAGCTATCCACTAACTTGTTTTGTAATGCCAGAGCCTAAATGAAAACGTAGCAATCAACATTAACTTCATACCACTTTTGGTTGCCATGTCTTTAACAATGAAATCGACTTTATAATTTTGCTACAAAAAGTCCAAGAGTATGTATGGATGTGGTAATTGAAAATTTTAAGGAATTCAAAATTCAATTGAATTCATTCATTTCTAAATGTTTTATTTTGGATAGAGTAATAAAAAATTCCATTGTTATCATCTTTTTGGCTACTTTTATAATTTATTTATAATTTTAGGGTCAAATTTGAAAATTGAAAAATAGGGGCTAATTTGTAAATTTTGAAATTTTGAGGGGGGCAATTTGTACTTTTGAAAACTTATAGGAGTCATTTACGGTTTTTTAAAGTTTATAGGGGTTAATTTGAAAATTCTTTGAACTAATCACACAAACAAAGAAATTTATTCAAAAGAATTTGAATGCCCTTAAAAAATTACATTACTTTAAAACATTCCTCATCCAAAAACACTCTAAAGAGTTACTTTTTCTTTCCCAAATTTTAAAGGCATAGTAGCATTTAGGCTTTTACCCAACAAAATCATGTCAAGCAATTTTATTTCTCTTACATAGTTCATATAAATTGTCACATTCATTTAACGTGTCACATCATGCAAGCTAAGAGACAAATCAATCTATTTTGATTGACTTGTTACACTTTCAATGACAAAATTGTCATTTTCTAAGTTAAACTCAATTTGACCTATTTCTTTTTTAAAAGACTATTGACTCACAAAAAATTTACAAGTGATCAAGTTAAGTCTATACTATATATTAGTATAATTTTACTTTTTCAAATAATTTGAATATCTCAACTCAACTTGTCTGTTTTTTTTAATGGCAAAATTTATTATATATATAAGGGGATTAAATCCTAAATATTACACCAAAAAGAGAAAATAAAAACACCAAAAAACTCCTAAAGAAAAACCACCAGCACTCCTCAAAGAACCAACTTTGATCAATTAAGCACCCAATAGTGATTTTGCTTCAAACGTTCGGCTTCAACCACCACTCATTTTGGTTCATCTAAATTCAACTCAACTTTTTTATCTAACTTTTTGATGGATTAGGATTATGTAGTCACCAAGACTTTCTCTTTATCTTTCATAAAATACAATAAATTTCACCATGATTTCTCCATCTCTAAATTCACACAATCCCAATCCCCTTTTTATCTCCCAAAGCAAAGAATATTTTTTACTACAATCCTGCATTCCAAATGCTTGATTGGTAAATTAAAAACGTCAGCAAAAGTAAACCAAGACAATTGGCCAACCACACGGTTACAATGGTTAACTTAACTGGCAGTGTAGAGTACTACTCTTTGCATGCACAACAAAACGTGTCAACAAAAAACTCATAACTGATCCCTAAAAAGGGTACCACAATCTCAATTACAACAAACATTTGATTTAATATGGTACTTCTGTCTTTGTACACTTTATGTCCTTTCCCTCTCTCATTTCATCTAGTGTGTCTTACCTTATTCATTTTCTCTCTCCAATTAATCTAAATATTTCTCATCTTTTTCTTTTCCATCAGAATTCACATCCATATTGTTGTTTCTATATTCAGGTACTCATCTATAATATTCTCTTTCATTACTATGTGCTTTTAGTTTTGCTTTTGAAGTTCATTAATATATGAATTTGTTTCTATCTTTTAGCATAATCTGATTCTTTCATGTGAATCACATTCATATTCATGTTTGCATGTTGCATGCAACTGGTAATTACTAAGAAATGCAATTGCATCCATTTAATCATCTTAATTATTTGACCAATTATTTGATTGTTAGATGGAGATTGGACGGTTTTTGTTTCAAATCCTAAAATCTGATTTATAATACAACATAAAATCATAAACCATAAGCATCCGATCTTCAACTTACATATGAAATTACAATGGTAAAAAATGTTTACTGCATTCCATCCATTTCATAATTATTCATCACATTGACAATTGTCTTTTAAATTGTCCATAATTTAGTTTTTTGTTTTTGTTACTTTTTCAGATTCAATTTCTTATCTTTCAAAATACACATGGATTATTTGCTTAATTTCCTTTTTTTAACAATATGGTGTCGAGGGAGTTGGTAATACACTCTCTCCTGAAAAAGAACCTGAGTTCAATTCTTAGAGTCGCCCATTAGGTTGACACATATGTCAATCTGCCAATTTGACAACTAGTCTCAGTGGGCTCAAAGGGCTTAAGCTGTGGGGATACATGAGGAACTTACTGATGTCAAAACCCTAATTACCGCAGTGGATTAGTCGCAAAACAAGATTTATTTTTTTTGCAATAAATAATGCTAGTTTCTGAAACAAAAATTGTTGATTTTTTTTAAAATCAGGATCTTCATAGGTATTCATGGCTCTACAACAATTAGATCAAGAGGTTCCATTGCAAGAACAAGAAGAAGCTCCATTTTCTCAACCAGGCAAACAAAACTCAATACTCTCACTCACCCTTGATGAGTTCCAATGCAAGAGTGGAAAGAGCTTTAGCTCCCTCAACATGGATGAATTCCTTGCTGCCAGCATTTGGAGTTCCAATGATGAAGCTACCACTCAAACTCAGAATGCTAAAAATGTTGTAACAACAGAACACATCATTTCCCAACAACTAGGTAATTCCTTCTCTCTCCCTCCTCCAATTTGCAAGAAAACTGTGGATGAAGTTTGGTCTGAGATTCATAAAAACCAACCACAATTCAAAGAAGCAAACAGCCTTAAAAGAAGTGACACACTCAAGAAGCAAAAAGCACTTGGAGAAATGAGTTTGGAGGATTTCTTAGTAAAAGCTGGTGTAGTACAACAATCATTATCATTGCCATTTAAGAATCATAATGGCAATGTTTCCAGTAATATGAGACCATTGAATATTGCAAGTTGTTATGGTTTGAGGCCTTCAATGGCAATGGGATTGTCTACTCAATGTGTGTCTAGAAATGGCCTTGCAACATACCAAATGTTGTCACAGAATAACAACTTAGGAGTGAAGGATTTTGCTGTGGAGAAATGTCAAAGCTTGACTGAATCAAGTGGGTGTGGTAATAGGAAGAGGATGATTGATGGTCCTCCTGAAGTTGTAGTGGAGCGGAGGCAACGTAGAATGTTGAAAAATCGTGAATCGGCTGCTCGTTCTCGAGCCAGAAGACAGGTTTTGTGTTCATCATACTCTACTCTTTGTTTTATAGTTCACTTGCTGTTATGCTTATTAATTACATAACTTGGAGAGTTCTGTGTAAGGTTTAAAGTCGCGGTCACCTTTGCTGTCACTTCACAATCCTTGATTTTGCAATAAATCGTGGTCGAATGCGACAGGTTCAGCCTCGATCACAGTCACAGTCCCCTTTTTTAATACTTGCATTTTATGTGATTCACATTACATTCAAGGTTTTAAATAACAGTCCGCGACCACAATTTAGGCAGCAAGTGTAACATCAGGATTTTCTGTCTCTCGAATCGAGGTTGCGTTGTCAACATTTGACCGTGATATTCCGCCATATCATGTCTGGTTTTAACCTTGGTGAAGAGGAAAATACTAATATAACAACTAGTTACTAACATTTGCCTATAAAAAAATATCTTGCAATGCAGGCATATACGGTAGAGCTAGAGGCAGAGTTGAATCTGCTAAAAGAAGAGAATGAAAAGCTAAAACAAGTTCTGGTAAACAATACTGAAATTCAATATACTGTTCTTATTTTTATTTTATTTTTCTTATTTCTTGTTTTTTTTCTTGATGACTTATGTTTTCTGATGCATAAATCTGAAATAGGCTGAAGCCGAGAGCAAGAGGAAACAAGAGGCAAGTGACTTATTATATGTTTCAAATATAAGTTGATATTTATATAAAAAGGGCTAAAATTACTAACATCATTGTGAATGTGTATTTATTATTATTATCTATTGCTACAGCTTTTGCAACGAAAGCATTCAACAAAGGCTCAAAAGGGAGCAGAAAAGTTAAGAGCAATGAGAAGGCCTATAAGCACAAGCTGGTGAATAAGCCTCAATGACAAGAATTGAGAATTTGAGTATAAATGTGAAGTAAATAAAGTGTCTGTACTCAGACATTCAGCTTTTGTTGTACATTTAGATATATGGACAGTTGAAAAAAAATACAGACATGTGAATTCTGCTATTACTCTGCTGCATACATAGCTAATAAATATTTCAAAGAATTCCTTAAAAAGAAAAAAGATTCAAAGAATTATAAATTATCACATCCTGCGCAAGAGTTGAACTCACGACTTTGATGGATATAAGTCATCTCCTTGCAGGTTAGATCAAACTCCCTTCGCCCACAACAACTATTTCGGCATCTATTTGCTTTCAATTCTAGAGGGTAGAGGTTGTAGAATTGATTTTCTGATGTTTGGATGATTTAAAATAGAATTGATTTTGTTTATAGAATTTATTGTACTTGAAGCTACAATTTATAGCTTTAGCTTCTACAATTGATTTTAGCTTTGGATGATTCAATCTTCTTTCCTCGTTTACATCTCATATTTCCATTCTAATTTGAGTTACCTCATGTGTCATACTTGAGAAGAGCATGTTGAATTATGAGGAATTTGAACTTATAAGGAAGATAAATCCTTAAGGGCGATGACTAGGTCACACCTTAGATTTTATATGGTTGTTTATTTTATTTTCAAAAAAAAGTCAAACTAGCCCATCAAATTAGCATCGGAGACAATGGCTTAAAAATTTGAGAGGAACACACTTCATGGTCCCAAGGCAACATCATCATCCAATCCAAGTGGATTTATACAATTGTTTATTGTTTAACAGGTTTATGGTTTGATATTGTTAATTGGTCGAGAATTACATGTGAGTAGCTCGTGGTTTGTGATTGATAGTACTTGTAGAATTCGAAATGATCGTAATTGTTTGTGATGTGTAGAGAAGGTGGACAACATATTATAACACGTAGATGTGGCGATAAGTCTGTGGAAATACATAGTTAAGACTTAAGACTACTAGGGTATGTATGGCGTTTACAAGATGATGATGATGATGATGATAGACCCAAATAAGATAAGAGACCTATGTAAAAAAATATGATAGGATTGTTTATGAGTATTTTTTGAGTAAGGAAATTGAACCAAATTTGAAACACAAATAAATATTTAATCGGTGTGATTGTAGGAGTCTGAACAAGTTATTCGATAGACTCACAAATTGGTTGATTGATATTAAAAATGTCTTTGAATTGAATTAGAGTTTTATGGTCGATATTGACCAAGAAAAGGTTTAAGGCTGATTTGCTTTAAAATTAAATGACTTGAATTAAAATGATGACTGAATTGAAAGAGTTTGAATGTAAAAACACTTCAATTTAAAAGACAAAAAAAGTTAATGACTCGAAAATTAAATTGTTGAATTGAAAATGACTTAGAACTTAAATTTGCAAGAAAGTAAAGAAATAGAAAAGTGGCGATGCAAATTAAAAAAATTGATAGAAAGGTAAAATGATTCGAATTGAAATTACGATAATTTAAAAGAATTTAATGTTCTCAAAAGCTTTAATCGTTTCTAGTTGGGAGTAGGCTTCAAAAATTAAGTATTCGATCATTTCTTCTTTGTGAGAACTCTTATTTATAGAGATGGTAAACTAAGTAACCAATCGTGCGTAGATTATGTGCTATAAGTCGTCACATATTCCAAATTGACTCTTGATCGGCCGGTTTTCCGTCGAGTTAAGGTCTTGACTTAATATGAAACCTGGAAATTAAAGTTTATGTCTCTATGCACTGTTTTATGCCCTCTCTTTTTCTCATTTCATCTAGTGTAGGTGTTACCTTATTCCTTTTCTCTCATATCCTCCGATTAATCTTAATATTTCTCATAATTTTTTTCTTCTTTTTCAGAATTCCCATATCCTCTATTGATACTTTTATATTCAGGTACTCATACTTATAAGCTTCTTTGTTTTTTTTTCTTTTCTTTTTGAAGTTCATTCATCTAATTCTTTCATGTGAATCACACTCATTAGCATGTCTGCATGTTGCATGCAACTGGTAACTAAGGGATGCAGTTGCATCCGTTTTTATCATCTTAATTATTTGACAAGTTATTTGAATCTGAATTGACTACGGTCACAATATGCGGCCTTCACCGTGGTAAACTCCGATTGTTAGATAGAGATCAGACGATTCGTGTTTTAAATTCAAAATTCTGATTTACAATCAAATTAAAATCATAAATTATAACCATCCGATCTTCAACTTACAGACGAAATTACAACGGCAGGAAATGTTGACTATGGTCAATCCATATCGGAATTATTTATGACCTTGACAATTGTCTATTAAATTGTCGATAATCCATATCGGTAAACATTGATCGTTGGATGGAGATCGGGCATATTGTGTTTTCAATTCTAAAATTTGATCTACAGTACAAAATCATAAGTCAGAAACGTCCGATCTTCAGCTTACTGACGAAAAATGTTGACTGTAATCAATCCATTTCCGAATTGTTATTCATGGCATTGATAATAGTCTATTATATTGTCCATAATTTAAGTTTTTTTTTCAGATTTAATGTCTTACCATTCATAATTATACATAATTATTTGCTAAATTTCCTTTTTTTTTTACCAATATGTTGTTCGGGGAGTTGGTAACATGAGTTCCCCAGAAAAAGAATTTGAGTTCGGTTTCTGAGTAGCCCATTTGTTGGCCGTCCAACCCCGCATAAAAAATGGATGTTATCCATTTGGCTGGCAGTCCAACCCTTCATAAAAATAAAAAAAAAACGGGTGTCATGTTGCCGACTCTAGGATTAGTCATATAGCTGGTTCAAAGGGCCTAAGTCATGGGGATACTTTGGAACAATTATGTGATTAAAGACCCTAATTGCGGTGGATTAGAAAGAAAAATAAAACAATTGATTTTATTTTGCAATAGATAATGGTAGTTTCTGAGACAAAAATGTTTCCTTTTCAAAAATTAGAATTTTCATAAGCATACATGGCTCTACAACAATTAGATCAAGAGGATCTGGTGCTAGAACAACAAGAATCTACATTTTCTCAACAGACCAATCAAAACTCGTCACTCACCCTTGATGATTTTCAATGCAATAGTGATAAGAACTTTGACTCCCTCAACATGGATGAGTTCCTAGCCAGCATTTGGAGTTCCAATGATGAAGCTACTACTCAAATTCACAACAATATTGAAAGTCTTGTAACAACAGAACACACCATTTCCCAACAACTTGGTGATTCAGTCTCTGTCCCTCCTCCAGTTTGCAAGAAATCTTCGGATGAAGTTTGGTCCGAGATTCATAAAAACCAACCACAATTCAAAGAAGCAAATAACCTTAAAAGAAATGAGACACTCAAGAAGCAAGAAACACCTGGAGAAATGACTTTTGAGGATTTCTTGGTAAAAGCTGGAGTAGTACAACAATCATCATCGTTGTCGTTTCAGAATCATAGTGGCAATGTTTCAAATAACATGAGACCACTGAATATTGCAAGTTCTGGTTTGAGGCCTTCAATGGAAGTGGGATTTCCTACTCAATGTGTGACTAGCAATAGTCCTGCAACATACCAAATGACAAGTGGAGCTGAGTCAAGTGGAGCTGCTAACAGAAAGAGGATAATCGATGGTCCTCCTGAAGTTCTGTTGGAGCGAAAACAACGCAGAATGATGAAAAATCGAGAATCGGCTGCACGTTCTCGAGCAAGACGTCAGGTTTTGTGCTCATCATACTCTACTCTTTGTTATAGTTCAATTGTTATACTTATTAATCACATAACTTGGAGAGCGGTTCTGTGTAAGGTTTAAAATCGTGTTTACCTTTGCGGTCACTTCACAATCCTTGATTTCGCGATAAACCCAACGCAAATGTGACAGGTTCAGCCTCAATCACGGTCACAGACTTTTTTAAAACTTGTTTTTGTGTGATTAACACTACATTCAAGATTTTAAATAAAAGTTCGTGGCCGTGATTTAGGCCGTGACATAAGGACTTTTTATGTCTCTGAAATTGAAGTTGGGTCCGCAGCATTTGACCGTGATAGTCCGTAACGTTTGCATATAAAAAAAAAATATCTTGCAATGCAGGCTTATACAATAGAGCTAGAGGCTGAGCTCAATCTGCTACAAGAAGAGAATATAAAGCTGAAACAATTTCTGGTAAACAACACTGAAATTGAATATGATGTTCTTGTTTTTTTTTCCTTAATGATTTGTGTTTTCTGATGCTTAACATATATATCTATTTAAATCTGAAATAGGCTGAAGCTGAGCGCAAGAGGAAACAAGAGGTAAGTGATTGATTATATGTTTCAAATATAAGTTGATATTTATACATTATTGTGAATGTGTGTTTATGATTATGTATTGCTACAGCTTCTGCAAAGAAAGCAATCTGCAAAGGTTCAAAAGGGGACAGAAAAATCAAGCTCAAGCACAACCTGGTGAATAAGCCTCAATGACAAGAATTGAGAATTTGAGTATAAATGTGAAATAAATAAAGCGTCTGTACTCAGAAATTCTGCTTTTGTTGTACATTTGGATACATGACAATTGAAATAATGCAGACATGTGAATGCTGATATTATTATGCTGCATACATAGTTCATAAATATTTCAAGGATTAATGTTGAGTTTGTATCATAAAATCGCTGTTTTTTAGGTTCTATCAGGGGCTGTCTTAGGTAATTAGAATTACCTGTTAGCATATTCGAATTATGCTGTTGTTTTTTCGATCTTCAAGTTTCTGTCGAGTGCAATTTGAATTATGCTAAAGCCCAGTCCTAGCATAATTTGAATTATCACTTGTACCAAAAGAGGATATTCTTAGGAAACTTAAAGGCTAAGGTTGGTGTCTTTCGGGAGAGGGAAAACAGAGAAGATCATGGCTCTTGTGTTGAATGTTTCTTGTGAGGCTCTTGGGTGAGAGAGAAAATCAACAGGGGAACTCAAAAGGGGTTTTTGGGTTGAGGGCTTTGTGGTGATATTTTATGTAACACCCTATCTTATAGTCTAGAACATAATATAAAGTGTCTTATAAATTATAATAGTACTGGATAGTCGTAAGAAATTTGTCCAAAGGTACAAACGGTCTTATACACTTAACTTATAGTCACAGGTACAAGAATGTAAATACAAGCAAAAGGGCCTTAGCCTATGTTTGGTATTATGGTGTGTATGTCAGAATCATGGCGACCCGCCGTGATTTTTCAAAAACTACACTTTATAACTTCTGCAAAATCAAGATAGTCACCGTGATTCAGGCATATCCACCCACCATAATATCAAACACACTCTATAAAACATATATATAAATTCCCAAAAGTTAAAACCTCTTCAAATTGTCTTGTCCTTACTATTGCCTTCTTATTCATCCGTAAAAAAACCATAAAAGGTGAGATATACATCTCAGTGGGTCCTTTAGAACTAAACCATTAACAGTCTTAAATACAATCTATGGATCATATAGGCTTTAGGAATAAACAATAACATAACTAAAGTATCATACATCTATTAGTACAGATAAATTTATAAGTCTTTTTC
>Ga0228710_1000159_pt1 | contig 64377 bp, 26 predicted proteins | sample MedpolnodulmetaG_FD_177995 | JGI IMG/M metagenome (GOLD analysis project Ga0228710, IMG submission 177995) | Root nodule microbial communities from Medicago polymorpha collected in Santa Monica, California, United States - pink nodules | ecosystem: Host-associated > Plants > Roots > Nodule...
AAAAGGAACAATGATATTTAGTAAGAATGCTTTACACAAGAAAGAGAAGAATTCATAAAAATTAGGGATTTGACCAATTAAGTTTTGGCTTACCATGCATGGGATAGTGAGTGATTATGATTTAAATAAAAGTTACAATGGCAAGAGACTAAATTAGATTTTTTTTTTCCGACTCTAACCCCATTTCATATTTATATACCAAAATGACCCACTTTTACCAAAAACAATTGTCGTTTTCTTCATTACCGCCACTTAAGATGGCGGTATTGGAGCTGGCAGAGCGTAACAGTGGCATGGCAGAGGCAGGATGTTTTTTTTTTTAAATTTTTTTTTATTACCGGCGTTTGGTGTGACGCTATTGAATTATATATATATTTTTTCGTTTTCACTTTTTGTCACAAAAAATGTATTTTAAAATTAAATTCTTAGGTTCATAAAAGCTCACTTTTTATTTTCTGTAATATCCTCACTTTTATCATTGATTTTTTTTCTGACCGGATCGTTGACTATTTTTTATTTTTTGGGAACTTATTCATTGAATATTAATAACTACTTTATAAATCTCATTGTGTCTGTCTCAAGATAAAAAGTTGAGTAAGATAGTATGGTCCCCTCATTTGTTCGACGTCTCACGTGTGGATAGAGAATGTACCAAAACCAACACTACCACAACTTATTGGACTAATTCTTTGGTTCATTCTCGATCCACATGTGACACGTTGAACCAACGAGAGGTTCATGCTATCTTACTCAACTTTAACTTGAGACAGACACAACGAGATTTATAAAGTATTTATTAATATTCAATGAATAAGTTCCCAAAAAATAAAAAATAGTCAACAATTCGGTCAGAAAAAAGTCAATGATAAAAATGAGGATATTACAGAAAATAAAAGTGAACTTTTGTGAACCAAAAAATTTCTTTTTTCCCCTCCATCCAAACACACCCTTAGAAAAAAATAAATCTTATTTATGAACCATAAATGTTAAAAACGTTTTTTTATAGACGAATCAAAGCGAAATGGTTGAATTTTATACTTAAACCTAAAATGTAACATGATAATTAAAGAAGTACTATTGAAAAATTTGGAGAGAATTGAGATTAACTATTTACCTTAGGACCCATATGACCACTCTTCCAAAGTGGAGTAGTGTTTGTTTTGCGATCAGGGTAAACCCTAGTTGTGTTGTTATCATTGTTGTTACCATTTACACGGTCTTATCATCAGTGGATGAGTACTTTTTGTGGAATCGGTTGTTCTTTTTTATAGGGGTTGGATCATGATTACTTGCTCTCATCATTGCAACGGTGTTACTTTTTCTCATCATTGCAACGGTTCTAATTGTTTTCATCATTGAAGGTCTTGTAGAAGTTGATTTCTTTTTCTTTTTTGATATTGGCTAAAACTGAGTTAATTGCTCTCATCCTTAGATATTCAATAACATTTTTTTATAGTGATTCAAATTGGAACATTGTTACTTGCTCTCATCCTTAGATATATTATTTTGTAACAATGTTCTAGTTCCAGCCACTATACAAAGCAATATATCCAAGGATGAAACCAAATAACAATGTTCAAGTTCTAACCTCTATAAAAAAAATGCTACTAAATATCCAAGGATGAGAGCACTTAAAACTGTTCCAACAACTAAAAAAAAATAAAAAATTGTGACAAGAACGTCAACGAGGGGAACAATTAGCATTGTTGTAGTGATGAGAGCAAGTAACATCGTTGCAGTGATGAAAGCAAATGCTGCTACAAAAAGTACTCTTTCACATAGAATGAGACCATGTAATTGGCCATGTTGCTCATGTAGTAAGAACAGTGATAAAAACATTACTAGGGTTTACTATGATTGCAAAACAAGCACTACTCCACTTTGGAGGAGTGGTCCTATGGGTCCTAAGGTAATTAATTAATCTCTCTTCTCCTCAAGTTTTTCACTATTGTTTCTTTTACCATCAAGTTACCCTTGGGTTTTACTATCACGATCCACTAAAGTTCAATCATTTCGCATCGATTCATCTATTAAATTTTTTTATGACATTTATTTCATAAATGAGATTTTTTTTATCTAAGAAAATAAGAAATTCTTACACAAACTTACACCACCCCTTGTCTTTAGTAAATTTTGGTTATAAAAATTATATTGTAAAAAGAAGAATTAGTGATAAAAAAAAAAGGGAAAAGGAAAGGATAAGATTAAGGGAGTGAAACCTTAACAACAAAAACTAAAATAACAAACCTTTAGAACTTTACTATTGTTGTTGTCCTCTAATCCATAAATCCATAATAGGAAGAAAAAACAAATGGAAAATCATAAACTTGTTAGTTCCCATTTGAAATCAAAAACAAAAAAACCTTAAAATGAAAAATGATAAAAATAAAGTAGGGACAACAAGAGTGAGAAAAAAAATGGTTCAAGGTCCAAGGTTGAGATCAAAAGAGCAAAATGAAATAGAATGACAACAAGAGTAAAATAACTAACCTTTTGAACACTAATGTTGTTGTTGTCCTTTAATCCAGATCTTCATAATAAGAAGAAAGAAAAATGAAAAGCATAAATGTGTTAGTAAAAATTCAAAATCATAATCGACAAAACTGTAAAATAAAAAATAAATTAGAGACAACAAGAGTTACCGACAAACAAGATTCAAGACTGAGACTTGAGAGAAGAAAATGAAATTGAACAAGAAGATAGATTGACAACCAAAGTGATTAAGCTTTGAGATTTACAATTGTAGTAGACAGAATAGAAGAGCGGCCGCAAGATAGGGTTTCTATCTCGACAAATTATTTTTAGTTTGTTTATATAGCATATGAGTTGGGTTAGGGTTAGGTGCTAATGGGCCGACATAAACTGGTCGGACGGTAGTATATTAGCCCAATAAAATTTGAAAATTGCTTTTCTAACATACATAAGTTCACATTGACACATGAAAATTACCTAAAAGTCCTCAGCGGTAGTTAACTACCGTTGACAAAGCCGGCGGTAATTAACTGCCGCTGAGTACAATGGTAGTTAGCTGCCGCTGCGTATTTGGCTCAATTTCCAGCAGCTCTCCTTCCATTTTTCTTATGCAAATTTTTTTGTAACCAAATTCTTTCATACTTAAACAAATTCATCCAAAATTTTAATCCTTAACATGTTAAACAAATTTTTTCATCCCAATTGTAAATTCATGAATATAAAATGTACGAAATAATATTTAACAGGATAAAATTAAAACGCAAGAAATAATATAAACGGTACGTACGAAAATGTCATAGAAATACGAAAATGTACGGAACATGTCATAATAATACATCACCGTCATCATAGTCAAAAAGTACATAAAAAAAGCCTAATGATAATCATTCCTGCTGCCTACGATGCCTCGGCCCCCTGCGTTACCTAGCAATCTGATACGTAAGGGCAGGGCGACCAATACTGCCAATCCAGATCATCTACTGCAGCAGCTCCTCTCTGGTCATCTCATTGCTCCTGGCCACAACATTACCAGCTATCTGCACCACATCCCTGATGATCGTCAGTGTGTCAGACAGCTCTCTGGCATGCTCCTCCTCAATGATTTGCTCCACGTTCACCGACCTGGGAGGAGATCCTTCATCAGGTGGGAGAAGACGAGGGTGAGAGACTTTGGCATACCAAGCCATGTAGCCAGCGTCATGATGCCATGGTCTCTAACACCTATGTACCCAATCAGGGTAGAACCACGCCTAAACGTCTAGCAACACAGTGGTCAGCAACTGCATAGGCACCTGAGCGACAGATGACGGATGTCTGGGAACGTCCTGTACAAAGTCAAACTGCCTCTTTACCCGCTCAGGTAAATGACAGTACACCCTCTCCTTCCCGCACATCGGCCATCCCGAGTAAGTGCACAGAAGCTGAAAAGGGCACACTTCTCTGTGATCACCATAAGTACAAAACCTCACATCATCCACCTCTGAGCGATCCAGCTGTAAGTGGTAATGGTGCACATCTTTATCCCCTCTGCTCGTAAGCCATCTCCCCGCACATGGTCTCTCCGGCTTCCAGCTCTTACTTTTCTTCCTTGGGTACGGACCTAGTAAATGCTCCAAAATCCATCCCTGCAATAAAAAAATAATACACAAAAATGAATATTCGAGTTATATATTAAATAAATATAATACATTATAAAAACTTTACAAAAATATTTAATTAACATCTTAAATAAATGTAGTCGAACTTAGGAAAAAGATAATCTAACATGACGATAAAAATTATAAAATAAATTCATAAATAAATGAAGATAAATATTAAAATATTACCATAAGAAGGGTCGTACAACTAGCCATCGTTCTGTTATTCAGAAGAACAAAATCATCCAGATAATCGTACAGGTAAGCTAAGGTCATCCCTCCCCATGACTACTTCCCAATCGCCTACAAGTCCGCCATACAATTAAGATATATCAAGTCGATATGTCTGTTCGTTTTGTTAGTGAACAGCGCACTACCGACGAGATATAGAAGAAAACTCCTCACACACCACTGCCTCCTCCTGCATCTCCTCCCTTGTCTGTTGGGCCTCCAGCCGTCTAGTCTCTGTTAGGTGGGCTTCATAAAGCCGCTTCAGTGTGGGATAACTGATATGACCACCTGACTCAGTCCTTGCCTCAGCACGAGCATCAGCTTCTGACATGCCCAACAATCTAATCATCAAATCAAGCCCAAGGTCTCGATCCATTACCGCGTCATGGTCCAGCATGCGGCCTTGAATAGGAATGTGGAGGAGATTATACACATCGTCCAAAGTGATCGTCATCTCCCCCACAAGTAGATGAAAACTACTGGTCTCTGTGTGCCACCTCTCGCAGAGAGCACGTACCATGGCATGAGTCACACTAAAACACTTACGCTACATTCTTTAAAGAATTATAACACTTATGCTACATTCTTTTAAGAATTAAAACACTTACGCTACATTCTTTAAAGAATTAAAACACGTACGCTACATTCTTAAAAGAATTAAAACACTTACGCTACATTCTTTAAAGAATTATAATACTTACGCTACATTCTTTTAAGAATTAAAACACTTACGCAACATTCTTTAAAAAATTTAAACACTTACGCAAGCGTCATTTAAATAATTTTAACATTTACGCAAGCGTCATTTCAATAATTTTAACACTTACGCTGCAAATTTTAATCACTTTAAAACATTTAAAGAATTATAAAGAATTTAAACACTTACATTATGATGGTTCACCCAAAGAGGGATCGCCACATGCCTCGCGTAGTCGAACAACAATGACGTGGTCTCAGGACCTACAGGAAAGGGAGGCCCTACAACACGGCAGGTCGGTATCAACAGAACACGCCAACGTCGCCGCTGAGTCTCGGGCTCAGCCTCAGGCTCAGGCACAATATTATCTGCCTGAAGATAATCCGCCACAACATCCTCTGGCACCTCCTCATCATCTGCCACCTCCTCATCCTCTGCCTCCTCCTGCGGCTGATAAAACATAGCCTCCTCCTCCATCCGATCATATCCCTGAAATCCTTCATCTGCATACCCGACATACTAATGCGCCTGTGTCGGATCAACCACCTAGGAGGAGTAATCCATCTGTGACTGTGAACCTGACCCCTCTTCTCCACCTATCCTCAAGTCCCTACGTCTTCGGGCCTTTGGAACATACAGGTTTTCAACCTCCATCTCCTTTCGAGCGTCATTTGTCATAACAGGTTTACCTTTGCGCACCCTACCCTCTCTAATAACCGCTCCCGCGCATCCTCCTCCCCAGCCATATCTGTACAAAAACAAATTAAAAGAAGGCATAAATACGCGGACAATGTATACTTTTACGGTAACATGATTCTAAGACATTAAACATATCATAAAAATCCAAGGCATTGAACCTAAGGCAAGTAACATGTAACATATCACAAATTTTACTTAGGCATTCAGAAAAATCCAAACTTAGAATCATTCAACTTAGGCATTTCATCAAAAAAAAATTACGTATCGTATAACATTATGTCATTCTTAAACTTGTCAAAAAATGTTAAAATCCAACCTTATAATAATTATAACATATATACATTATAAAATTTAACATATTTGAAAAAAAAACACAAAAAAAGCAAGATTATCTCACTTAGGCATTTCATCAAACACCTTAAGTGCATTTCAAAATACTAGCATAATTAGTGTTAATTCAACATCAAATTCAACTACATTGTACCTAAACCTACTCTAAACAACAGTGCCAGCAAAAACCCTACATTATAACATCAAATTCTAACATAATTTGCAATTTCAAAAACCTAACCTAAACACTAAAGTTTTACTAAAATTATGAAAACTAACACCCTAAACAACCTACATTGCATGTAAACAGGAAGAAATTAACTTACTTGTTAATTACTTGAAGAAATTTAGTTCAAATCCGTGCAATTGAAGTTGGGGTGAAGTTGGGTTTGTGTTGTTTTGAACTTGTAACCAGAAACTGGAAGTTTTCTGCGTTCTTAAGATACAGAATTCGACGGCAGTTAACTACCGCTGAGGCCAGTGGCAGTTAACTACTGCTGGTTTTCCCAATGGTAGTTAACTGCCGTTGGGGGCTTTAAAGTAATTTTCTTGTGTCAATATGACGTTTTTGAAGTTAGAAGAGCAATTTTCATAAAATTTACGCTATAAGTGCATTCAATTCCAAACCTTCCAACCTAGCTGGCCCATATTTAATAATAATAGACCACATTTATCACATGGTGACATGTATAAACCTAAGTTGTTACATGTTTGTAAGCAAACCGATCGATTTTGGTCGGGTTTAATCCATTTGTTCAACCCAAAAATCATGTATGCTCATATATACAGTATATATGATAAAAAAAATGGTTAAATGTGTTTTTGGTCCTTATAAATATACTAACTTTTTATTTTAGTCCCTTAAAAAATTTCCTTTGACTGTTAGTCCCTCAAAAAATTTCAATCACCATTTCTGGTCACTACTATTAGGTGAAATCTTGTGTGTCCTTCATATTTTTAAATGAAAAATTCTAGAAGTGTTTAGAAAATTATAAGAATCTCTCCACAAAAAGCGTAAAAGTTTTTAACAAACCATGAATTAAATATAAACTGTTAAGCGCCAAAAACATAAAATATTCATATTTAATTCAAGTTTTGTTGAAAAAAAGTAGTTTTTTGTAGAGATTTTTATGATATTGAAAACATTCCTGAAAAATTTCATTAAAAAATGTGAAGGCTACACAAAAGTGGTGACGAAACATATTTTGGGGATTGATAGTTAGAAAACGTTTAACGGGACAAAAAAAATTGGTATATTTAAAAGGACCAAAAATATTTTGTTGGAACGAAATAAGTTTTAAACAATGCCTCTTGAGTTTTGATGATAACAGGGTATTAAAAGAGCAATTGGATGTGCTAACATTTGTTCAAATGTGCAGGACCATAAACAAAAATTTATAATGTCTTAATCATGTATTGGTTCTGAAAGAACAAATGTAGAGCAAAGAATTTTCAAGAGAAGTTAAGTATCAAGTCAGAATCTGAAGGAGTCAAATTCTGATGGCAAGCCATAATTTGAAGAAGTCAGACTCTAAAGGCAACCCAGAAGATGAAATACTCATACTCTGGAAAGCTGAAGACAATAAGTGCAGAAGTCTCTGCAAGCTGAAGCAATGGATGTTCTGAAGTTTCAGAGAGTCAATGGATGTCATTATCATTGAAAGACAATGAAGGACAACAATATGACCACTATCTCAAACATCTCATGTGCATTTGTACGAATCTACAACTGTGTATCTATTGGAAAAGAATGGTTAATTACTTAGCAAGGAAAGGTTTCAAAATCATTCCTTCATAAGACATTAATCAAATCAAGCAACAAATCAATGATGTTTGATCAAGCTTCTCTAATGACTCTAATGAAGTGTTGGCACTCTTCAACGTCTTTTTTCTACTTCTATATAAAGGATTGAAGACTTAAAGAATTTACAAGACTCTGCAATATTTTCAAAGTGTCATTACTCTGTCAAAATCTATAAGCAACAAACACTTAGAATTTCTTATTAACTTTCACATCTTTGAAATTCATAAGTCTTAGAGTCTGTACTGTGTTGTATTTTGTGAACACCACTGATTGTATATCGAGTGTTCAATTCAAACAATATTATTTGTAATCTTTGTTTGTAAGAAGTCTCTTGCTTGGGTGCTTGGGCATTGGAAGTCTCTTGCTTGTATGCTTAAACAATTGTAATCTTGTGTGATTATAGTGAAAAATCTATTGTAAGTGACAAGGGGACTGGACTACATCCGGATTGTGGAAGGAACCAAGATAAATTGTTTTGTGTTTTTCTCTTCTCTCCTTATCTCTTTATACCCGCTGCATTTAACTCTGAACATTATTTCAAATTCTGAACTCTATCAGAAGTTAACACAATTCAACCCACCTTCTTGTGTTTTTATCACCTTCATATTTAACCTTAATAAAAATAACTTTTAGTAATTTGTTTCTCTCTTCTCTCAAAAAAGAAACTTGTAATTGTTTGTTACGAACTTTTAAAATAATGATAATTTAAAGAAAAAACATAAAATTATTTTAAATAGGCTTAATTGATCGTTTGGTCCCTTAATTAATTTCTTGTTTTCATGTTGGTCCCATAACTTCTAAATTTTTCATTTTAGTTCTTTAAATATGCTTCCGCCAGTCAGTTTGATCCATGTTAACTTTTTAACAAAATTCTTATGCATTAAGATGAACTATGTATAATGTATATAAAAAAGAATTTCAAAGCAATAAGGTTTGAAAATTATTAAGGTGTTTTTGTTGAAATTTTGATTTTGATTAAAATTAAAAATATAAATGTTTGTCGCTTTCAAATTATAGTAAACCAAACTAACCATGATTATTTATTTCAATGATACCAACGATATAACAAAAAAAAATATAATCTAATTTATTATTATTTTTCAATGACACCAACAACAATCTTTATTATAGATAATTTTTTTTAAGGGTATAATTGAGATAATGAAAAAGTAAGTATAGATATATTCATCTAGTTTGTTACACTTTTTAATGGATAAAAGAAAAGAAAATTGAACATATATATACTAATATCGTGTTTGTTACATATTTATTTTATTATTTAAATTTACTTACTCTTATCTATTTGTTGTATGTGTTATTTGTATTGAAAGTTGAAGGTAATTTTGAAAAGAGAAAAGTCGGTTCTAAGGAGTCAAAACAAACTATTTTGGTCTCTCTGTCGAGGTTACACGACGAGGTGTGACCTAATCTTTATTTTAAGGTGTGAGGCGACTTACATGGTGAGACCTCTTTGGCGAGGTGGGAGGTGAACAAATTCCTAAGGTGAGAAATAACATGAATCCTTAGGTGCATGATGACCTCAATCTTGAGGTGATAACCGGCATGTATCCTTAGGTGATAATCGACCTGCGAGCTGAGGTGCTAATTGACTTGTATCCTTAATTATGTGCCATATGACTCGTGAGTTGATGTGTTACATGTTGCTGTGAATTTGTTGCATTACATGTTGTTGTGAATTTGTTGCAAAGTCACACCAATAAAACTTGATGTGTGGAGCAAATAAACCAATCAATCAAATCAAGTGGGTGACAATATAATTCAAGCAAAAATAATCAGCAAAAGAGGTAAGAAAAAAAAGAACGCAAAAGAATTTGTTTATCCAGTTTGGTCCAATATTGACCTACTATGGGGGAGAGAGCAGTTCTCTATTCCACTATAATGATGAGTTACTTTACAAAGAGATATCAAAGTGTTACAAGAATTAGTCTTCAAACCTAATTCTATCCAAAGTCTTGAATCTCTTCCCGTGACCAAGAGACTCTATTCTAACAATGTTTTGCTTAAGGTGAATCAAACAAATCTCAACCTAGTGTTTGTTGCAAAGACAAAACTCTATGAACCCTGGTTTGTTGTTGTCTTCTAAACCCTGTTTTTCTACTCTTCTTTTTCAAAGGTTTATATTTATAGTCAAAGTAACCCTTAATTTGGAACAAATCTGTGCTGAAAATATGTTTATATTTTTCGCCTTCAGCGCTCCATCGTGACACGATTTTTTCAGTGACTCGCTTCAGGAATTCATTCACCAATCATGGCACGATGCTTCCAGTCGTGGCACGATTTCTTCTGATCCTGATTTTAAGTTAACTCTTACAATTCTCTACCTTGACTTCAAACCAGTGATGATGCCAATTTAACCATCAATCACTTTGCTTCTCCCTCAATCTTTCATCTACTCTTCAATAAAGTTGATCAAGTCCAAGCAATGCTTGAACCTTGATCTGAGCAATGACTTGGTGAACATGTCTACTGGATTTTTCTTCCGAAGCCATTTCTCCACCATGATCTCCTTTGTCTCAATCATGTCTTTAACAAAGTGCAGACGAATGTCAATGTATTTTGTTCTTTCATGATATACTTAATGATTTTCCAAATGGATGGCACTATGACTATCACAATGTATCTTTGCACACCCTTGATTATTCCACATCTCTCTAATCATACCTTTGAGCCATATGGCTTCCTTAACCCCTTCAACAAGGGTGATGTACTCAATTTGAGTTGTTGAAAGAGCTACAACATATTATTGATTTGCCTTCCAAGTTACTGTTTACCGAACAATGTAAACACAAATCATGACAAGGATTTTCTAGTGTCTATGTTACCTGCATAGTGCGCATCCACATATCCCTCCAAAGCATCCTTTCATGGTTGTGACCTTGTATACTTTAGACCACTTTCAAAGTTCCATTCAAATACCTCAAAACCCTTTTCAAAGCTTGCCAATGCACTTGACCCAGATTTTCTATAAACCAACTTATAACACTTACTGCATATGATAAATCCTATCTGCTACAAACCATACCATACATGATGCTCCCAACCACACTTGCATAGGTAGTATCCTCCATCTTTCTTTATCCTCCTCGGATTGAGGACACTACTTTACTGTCATCTTTGTGTGATGGCCAAGAGGTGTGCCAACGACCTTAGAATCTTTCATTCTAAACCACCCAACCACTTTCCTCAAGTACCCATGCTGAGATAAGAGCAACTCACTTTTCTTTCGGTCCTTCATGATATCCACAACAAGTATCCTCTTTACATTACCAAGATCCTTCATCTCAAATTCTTCATTTAATTTCTTCTTGAGCTTTTAAAGATCTTGCATGTCAGAACTTGCCATAAGAATATCATCCATCCTTTCTAACTCAAAATCATACATGTTAACAATTGTCATAAGTATCCTTATAGAACAATGTTTTACCACCGGTGAAAAGATTTCGTTGTAATCTATCCCCTCCATTTGAGTAAAACCCTTTGCTACAAGCCTTGCTTTATACCTTGGTGCTTCGACCCCTGATATTCCTTCTTTCTTCTAAAACACCCACTTGCTTCCCATTACCTTTGATTCTTAAGTAATGAAACAAGTTTTCAAATCTGGTTCTTTTCCAATGAAAGTATTTCCTCATTCATTGCATTCAGCCAGTCCTTGCTTTCGTTGCTTTCTAATGCTTCCCTGAAGTTTCTTGGTTTCGAGTCTTGCATTTCTTCAGCTGCATTCAAAGTATAACATATAAGGCTAGCACAACCGTATCTTTTAGGTGGATTAATTTCTCTCATTTGCCTATCTCTTGCTAGCTCATAGTCAGGATTAATTATTTCTTGGCTTCCACTTTCATCAGGTATTGGAGTCTGATCCACATCTTCCCTTTCATCAATAGTAGGCTACGCGTCATTCAAAATCCACCAACCACTAAAATTCTCACTATCCTAATCAAACCGTGAAGAAGCCCCACCATCCCTAGAAGATAAATCCATGAAAGAAGTTCTCCTTGAAACACCCATCGTCAAACCTTACCAAGTTCTAGTTTTGATGGCAGAAACAAAGACCCAAATGGCTTATAATTCAAAACCCATCTAACAGAAACTCCAAACAATGGCTTCCATTGAGGAAGTAACAGAGGATTTTTTTTTTCAACAAGTCCATGGACTCTTGAGCCACTCAAAGATTTTCAATTTACGAAACCATTGAAATTGACGCAAATTGGATTTATATTAGTTTTGTGCAACTTTTTAGTTTTGTGATTATTTGGCCACCGGTTGCAAAATTGAACTTGTGTAGTTTATGATGATGTTTTAATTTGAAAGAACAGTGGATATATAGTGGCAGTGGTTGTACGTAGAAGACACTTCACCCTGTTACGGCGTCGTAAAAGATGAAAAGAATAATTTAAAAAATTAAAAAATAAGCAAAACCTGGTTAACCGGATGGCCAAATAAACCGGTGAAAATCTAGATGAACATGGGCCAATTAAAAAGCGTGTGACTAAAAGAGAGTGTCTGAGCATCTATCACTAGCATTGCTCTTCGGTTAAATGAGCCGTTATATGCACTGTATATTTTATAGGCGTCAAAATATAATTGTCAAAATTACATTCTCTTATTAATTACTCTGAAATTTAGTGGGAAGGTTCCCTTAACTACCAGTATATTATTGCGAACGAAAATTGAAAGAAATATTTTGACTAAGACCAACAAAAGAAAAAACATCACTTTTGTCCGTCCAACATATTTTCTTTTAAAATCATATATTAATATGATTCCCCGCACAAGATGAACGGAAAACCAACAAGAGAAGATATTGTATATAAGTGCTCTATACCAGCAATTTTTTTTTAACAATTCCTCCCTCCAATCGCATTTATAAACAAATATTCATTTTCCAGATTCATTGATCTAATTATAATGTAATACTATTATGGGAAAATTACAATAATCTCTCACGAAGTTTATGTGAATATAACCCACCTCTCCTCTATATTTTCACTCAGCAGTTACAACCCCTGCCATTAACTCTCCATCCATCTTCTGTTATAAAATCAATTCCTTTTAAAATAAAAAATCAAATGAAAAGAAAATGTGTTACCCTGTTAAGCTATAGAAAACACTTCTACCAAAAAAAATAACTATAGAAAACACTTCCTTTACATGCAGTTATGCATAAACACTGCATATCTATAGAAAGTGGCCTCCAAAGTCGCATGCTTAGATCTAACTACAAACCCTCGCCTTGGTGCTAGGTGGGTATAGATCAAGTATCACAAAGGAAGAAAACACTTTATGGAGTCCATCAACATTGCATGTTAATCGACTTCCTCCATGGGAAATTAAGGAAAGAAAGAAACCCTAGAAATGGGATTAAAATAAGAATACAAGAACTCGTTTTGTATTCCCATTGCATGTTCTCGTACCCACTAGTCAGGAGGGGAGTAAGACCGAACATATACACTTCTTCCCGAAACCACTCGTTTTGTATTCCCGGTGAAGGCAATATCAAGTTTTTAAGGTTCAACTTCTTCCCATGCGAGATATCTTTCACCCTATGTTTTTTTCAAAACTGAAATACAAAAACAAAAAACAACACCGTTAAATAAATAATAAGTAAAATAAACATTAAATATATTAGAACATTAATTTTAATTCTAACATTAAATAAGTAAAATAATAATTACAATAAGTTGTATAAATAGTAAAAGAAGTAAAATAAACATTAAAATATATTTACATCGGTATCGACCCATATCCTGCATGCCACATGTACACCACCCTCGGCAGAAGGCCCCCCTCCATAGCTGTCTGGTCCGGCCTCGTACACCACCCTCGGCAGCCCTGAGGCTACTCAATATCATCATGCTGCTCATGATGATCGTCATACTGATGCTGCTAATACGCATCAAACTGATACTAGTGAGGTTGAGGCTCCTCAAAATGATACGTCTGATTATGCGCCTGCTCATACACCTGATAATCTTGCTGATACTGCGTCGGATCCACCGTCTAGGATAGACCCTCTGTGACGTTGATCCCCCGCAGCATCAACTGTAGCAAGTATTGTGCCCCCACCTCTCCCTCGACCAACCATAGGAGGGTGTAGTGCTTTCTTCTCCCTCCATGCATAACTAGTAGGAGCAGGCCTCCCTAACCCAAGTCTGTCAGTCCTATCCTAAGGCGGCTCAGGCGGTCTCTGAGACATATTCCTCCGAGGCATATTTTCACAAAAATTCAATGACACATTTTCACATGGACATTGTGTCATTTCCAACAATTCAACAACAACACTAAAATTTCGACAATGTCATTTCAATCCGTAAGCTACCACATTGCAGTCAAACATATTATAATCAACATTAACAAACCATATTCTAACTAATTTGATCATTCACAATCCAAAAAAACAAAAACAAAAAATCATTGAGACATTTTACCAAACACATAGTGTGCAATTTTAAAAAAAAACTAGATCATCTAACAATTTCTAAACCCTAAACTAGCACATTGTACTCTAAACAACAACTCCTAAGTTAATTCATCACTAACAATCATCAAAACTAACATGCAAGCAAAATTTATAAAAACCTAAAAATGTTAAATTTCTTCAAAAATTCGAAAATTTCAACCAAAAAAATGCAATGAAGTAGGATAATCATCACTTACTTGATTTTGTGTGAGAAATTGGCTTTGAATGGCGCAAGAATGGTGAAAATCGCACTTGGAGGGGAAATTTTCGTGTTTGGAGAAGTTGGAAAAATGATGAATTGTGTCTCTGTTTTGCTGATAAATGACTTAAGTTACGCTGTGAGTTAACTCACGCCGCGCTACTTAAGTCACGTGTAAATTACAATGTGCATTAGTTAAGTCACGTAGCGTGACTTAACTAACGCAGAGGCATTATAGTATTTTCAGCTGGGTGGGAGCAAAATGTGCTAGGAGAAGAGCAGAAATCTTTCTTGTTTACGTGTGTCAGCTACTTCTTTTCTTTTTGTCAAAACCCAATTCTCCAATAAGACTCTCAAAACCCAACCTGCTTTCGGCTGCACATCCTTTACTATTATTCACACCCATGACTCAAGGCTAAGTGACAAATCAATAACATGCTTAGAAGCACAACCAAGTTTTCTTTCTTTTATCATATGACCACTAAATAATATAATGATAATATATCATTTGACTCAATACATTAAAAACGACAATTTATTTAAAATGCCTTCAAATTAAATATTAAACTAATAAAAATAGACTAAAAATTTAATTAAAATGACTCTAAAAATAGTGCATGACTGACTGTCATCATTCATGGTTATAGATAAATTCAACAATATAAAATTATACTTTGTATTGGATATTAATCCCAATATTGTAAAGATTGAGCTTTTTTACAATATCATAAGTAATGACAAATAAATCTACATCATTTATCCTCTAAAGAGTTGTGACATCATATTTGAAGCGTATGCATGCAAAGAAAACTTTATCATATGTAAAATGTTGGTAAACAAAGTTAACGGTTTATCTAAAAGTGGCCCCCTAACATGTAGAATTGGCGTGAAGTTGCGATCTGTTTGGGTACATATGCACGAAGAAAAAGGACATGGCTTGATATGTAAACATTTTTGGGTATATTTAATCGCATCTTTACAACCATATGGTTCATATTCACATGTTATTTTCATATGGTCTAGTATATTAAATCGATCGATTTCCATATAATGAGAACAATATTGAGTGTGGCGTTTGAGAACGGAACACATATTGGTTTTGTTAAAGCAGGAGACATAAAGAAATATGTCCTTTGATACATTGAATTGAAATTTCAAGTTCAGTGTATCAATGGACACATTCTTTGTGCCTCTTTTAGTAGCAAAATAAATATGTGCATCGTTTGCAAACCCCGCACTCTAAAATTTTCTCATAATGTGGAAAGCAATCAATTTAATATAGTAGAACATATGAAAATAGCATGTGACTATGAATCATATGGTTGTAAGGATGTGGTAAGGTATACCCAAATATATGAACATATCAAGTTATGTGTTTTTCCTCCATGTATATGTCCCCAAACAGATTGCAACTTTCGTGCCAATTCAATAGTTTATGAGACCATTTTCGGACAAACAATCAACTTTGTTTCCAACCATTAACATGTGATGAAGTTTTCTTTGTCTCTGAAATTCCAGCACGCTAGCCACTTAATATTTTATATGATGTTTCAACATCAGACACAAGCAGAATGTTGAAGTTAATGTTTAAACATCAAGCTAGAAGTAAACAAACACAAGGACTTAAAACCCTAATAAGACTTTTATCAATCGATGGTTTTGATCCATTACAACTCGACTACAGGTCCTGCTCAGTGCATCAAGATGATACAAAGAGAGGTTCACAAATAAAGCACAAGTCGAAACCCTAAAAGACTCAATTCAATAACATTGAATTGATGCATAAAATTAGGGTATGAGTCTTCCTTATATAGTCATTCAACAACATGGGTTTTTTCGTCATAGGCTAGAAAATCAGCAGACCAAATCATATATTCAGTCTCCACAATATTCTAGAAGCATATATATTGTTTCCTTAAATGTGGCAACAACACACTTAAGAAACACGGTAAAGCTAAACTGCCTCTACATCTTCTAGAAACACACGTCTCTTGGACCATAAGTCACATGAATAAAATCTCCATAGAATCTTCAGCGATCTCACACAAAAATAACATCCAAGAAGGCGATACAAGGCACAAAATAAGGGCACACAGAACCGTGCCAACATGTTGGAACATCGTATCCAAAATCTTGCATGAATATTTGTTTTAGCAAAAGTGAGGCTCACATACAAATATCCAACAGTCTCAGTACACTTCAAAGATAAATGATGAAGAACTATTTGTTATTACTTTTATGACTTCTAAAGTTAAAATGGAAAACGACAAAAATAAAGTATAGCTGTCGATTGCGAACACGTGTCGGAATGCTCCAAGATCTTGACATGTCAACAAAACCGCAGGGTCGCCGACTGTCAGCCATTAGATCAATACGAACGGGCGGTGTAAAAAACATAACAATGCAACCAAAAACAAACTCGCCACTCATCTGAGTACAAGTGTGAGAAACAAAAGGACTCAAGGTCTAAGGTCTAGCTAGATGGAGAGAAGAAAATGAAATAGAATGACAAAAAGAGTAAAATAACAAATCTTTTGAACACTACAATTGTTGTTGTCTTTTAATTTAGATCTTTATAATAAGAAGAAATAAAAATAAAAACCATAAATTTGTTAGTAAAAATTCAAAATCATAATCAACAAAACCCTAAAATCTCCAATGAGTTCATTTATTCATTCCGAAAACTATGAGAGTTGGCATGCTATTCTTTAATCTGTAATGACAATCGACCTCCTACTGTTACCATCTCATTCTTCAATACATAAGAATAGAGCTTGGAACGGGGAAATTGTGATGACAAAGTCAATGAATTAGGCATACAAAAGAGAGTTATGGACTTGTTCTTATTCTTGAATTATGTGAAATTGTTTTTACGAGGCTTCTTTTTCCTTTTTAGTGTCCAAACCTTTTCATCTTTTGCCATTGTCATTCTGCATCGAAGTCAACATGTGTTGCACAACTACTGCACCAACATATTGAAATATTCAACCAATTTTTTTTTTTTAGTAGCCTAGTAATTAGAATTTATTTTTAAAGGTGAATAAGTAGCGTGTAACATTCCGATTTTAGCTAGGATTATTTTATTTATTAATTATATGTGTTTAATTGTTTGTTTGTGTGTTTGAATTGAGATTAGTGGTTTTTTAGATGAGAATGGTATTTTAGTAATTTTAGAATTGATGGGTATTTTAATGATTGCGGTGTGGTGAGTTATTTTAGTGGAGTTAGTAGTAACTTGGGATAATTATTAAGGTGGTGGTGTATGAGTATTTAATGGGAGGTTTTAATGAAGTATTTGAGTAGTAACATTTTAATGAGATGGAAAATTATTAAGCCCATTAAGAGAGAGGAAAACCTAACCTTTTAATGAGACTATATAAGGATAACTCTAGTAAGAAACTAGGGTTGAGCATTCACTTTACAAATTTCATAAAAGATGGCTAGAGAGTTAATGGTTTAACTCTCTACTTTCTCTTCTCTCTATCTCTCTCTAGGCACCTTTTGTGAAATTTGCAAAATGAATTATGAACCCTAATTTCTTACTAGAATTATCCTTATATAGTCTTATTGTTAGGTTAAGTTTCCCACAATCTTAATGGGCTTAGTAACTTCCCATCTTATTAAAATGTTACTACCCAATTACTTCATTAAAACCTCTCATTAAATACTCATACACCACCACCTTAATAATTATCTCAAGTTACTACTAACTCCACTAAAATAACTCACTGTACCGAAATTACTAAATACCCTTTAATTATAAGATTACCAAAATACCCTCACTCATCAAATGACCAAAATGTCATTAGTCCTAAAATGACTAAAATATCATTCTCGACCAAAAAATCCATTAATCTCCAACCAAATACACAAATAAACAATTAAACACATATAATAAATAAATAATCGTAGCGAAAAATGGGGTGTTACAGCGCATTCCTCATTTTTCTTTTGCATGGAGTCTAGAATAGGCTCTGATTAGAATTGCCCGGATTCTATGTTTATTTATCTTTGAGATTATGTTCAAACCATATTGTTTATGTTTTATGAGACTTGAGATAGGTTTGAGGGAATTCAAATAATTTAAGGTGAATTTCATTGTTTGGATAATAATTTGAAGAATTTTCAAAATGATGGAAATTTATGAAGTATTAGTTCAAGTTAAAATTAGAGAGTTTCAAATGACACCTAAAAACTAAGAATTTCAAATTTCTTCATTGTTAATATTTTCCAAATTTTGCATTTTGTTACTCAAATTTTCCAAAGTTTTTAAATTGACCCCAAAAAAATTCCTAAACATTACTAATTGACCCCTCAAATATTTAAAAAAATTATAATTGGACCCCTAAAAAAATTTGAAATTTACAATTTGACCCCTAATTTTAATTTTTAAATTTGGCACAAAAAATTAAAAATTATAACAGTCGCCCAAAAATGATGACAATGAAATTTTTATTACTCCATCCAAACAAAAGTATTGAGAAATAAAAGTAATTTAACAAATCATTTAAATTGCTTAGAATTCTAAATTCTTTTAAATTTCTCAATTACCTCATCCAAACACATGTGTGTTTGAATGGACGAATGTTTTGAGAAAATGTAATGTTTTGAGAGAATTCAAATACTTTAAGGTGAATTCCATTGTCATTGTTTGGATAATAATTTAAAGAATTTTCAAAATGATGGAAATTTATGAAGTATTTTGTTCATGTTAATTTTAGAGAATTTCAAATGACACCTAAAAGTTAAGAATTTCAAAATTATTCATTATTATAATTTTTCAAATTTTGCATTTTGATCCTCAAATTTTCCAAAATTTTCAATTTTACCATAAAAAATTGTAGATTGACCCCTCAATTTTTTCAAAAATTATAATTTGACCCCTCAATTTTTTTGAAATTTACAAATTGACCCCTAGTTTCAATTTTTAAATTTGATCCAAAAATTAAAATTTATAAAAGTTGTCCAAAAATGATTACAATAATTTTTTTGTTAGTCCATCCAAACAAAAGTATTGAGAAATGAAAGTAATTTAATTGAATCATTTAAATTGCCTAGAATTCTAAAATTTTTAAAATTTCACAATTACCTCATCCAAACACACTCTTAGTGTCAAATCTTTCAAGTTCTTCTTAAAATGAAAGAAATATAAAATTCATATGTTTATACAATCACTAATGCAGAAATGATAAGAACAAAATTCAAAAGGGAAAAGAAAAGGATAAGATTAAGGGAGTGAAACCGTAACAAAAAAACCTAAAATAACAAACCTTTAAACTTTACTATAGTTGCTATCATCTAATCCATAAATTCATAATAGGAAGAAATGGAAAATCATAAACATGTAAGTTCACATTTGAAATCAAAAACAAAAAACCCTAAAATGAAAAACGATAAAAATAAAGTAGAGACAACGAGAGTGAGAAAAAAAAAAGATTCAAGATCCAAGGTAGAGATCGAGAGAAGAAAATGAAATAGAATGAGAACAAGACTAAAATGACAAACCTTTTGAACTCTACTATTGTTGTTGTCCTTTTTATCAAGATCTTCAGATTAAGATGAAAGAAAAATGAAAACCATAAACTTGTTGGTAAAAATTCCAAATCAAAACCGTTTAAACCCTACAATAAAAATAAATTAGAGACAACAAGAGTGACTGACAAACAAGATCCAAGATTGAGACTTGAGAACAAAAAGGAAATTGAACAAGAAGATAGATTGACAACCAAAGAGATTGAGCTTTGAGATTTACGATTGCATTAGACAGAATAGAAGAGCGGTTGCAAGATAGGGTTTCTATCTCAACAAATGATTTTTTGTTTGTTTTTATAGCATATGAGTTGGGTTAGGGTTAGATGTTAATGGGTCGACTCAAACTGGTTGGGTGGTAGTATATTAGCCCAATAAAATCTAAGTTATAAGTGTATTCGATTCTATACCTTCCAACCATACTGCCCCAATATTTTATCATAAGAGACCACATTTATCACATGTTGACATGTATATGCCCAGGCCATTGGACATGTTTGTAAGTGAAACGATCAATTTTGGTCAGGTACCTTTGTCCAACCCAAAAATCATGTATCCTACTTATATATATATATATATATATATATATATATATATAAATTTAAAAAGGGTTAAATATATTTTTGGTCCCTATAAATAAACTAACATTTCGTTTTAGTCCCCCAAAGAAATTTGTATTGACTTTTAGTCCTCCGAAATTGTTCAATCACCACTTTTGGTCACCACGTTTAGATCAAATATTGTGCAGTCTTCATATTTTTGAATGAAAAATTCTAGGAATGTTTAGAATATAATAAGAATCTCTCCCAGAAAAACTTAAATTTTTTTAACAAAACGTAAATTAAATATGAATTTTTAAGCGCCAAAAGCATAAAAAATTCATATTTAATTCATGTTTTGTTAAAAAAAAAAAAAAGTTTTGGAGAGATTCTTATGATATTATAAAGATTCTTGAAAAAATTGATTAAAAAATGTGAAGGCTACACAAAAGTGGTGACAGAACATTTTGTGGGGACTAGAAGTCAGAAAAAGTTTAAAGGTACTAAAAAAGCATGGTATATTTAGAGGTGCTAAACTTGGCGGAGATGACCTCACCTTTCTTTTCTTCTCTTTCTTTGTATTATCCGTGTTTACCCGACCGTTAACCCGCCAACCGACATGAACCACACCTGAAAAAACTGTGGATTGCCATGGTCGGAGATGGGCCACTAATACGGCCATCGGTTGTTCGTCTGTTTTGGTATTTTCGGCCCAAAATCGTCCAAAACCGACCGATGCTCTACCCTACTTGAAAGTCATTTTGAGTAGATTATTTTTAAAAGAAGTCTTATTTGACCACAATAAATGAGCCTTTTGAAATTACAGGCTAATATGAGGTTACATATTTTGTCTCTCTGTCGAGATTACACGACGAGGTGTGACCTAACCTTTATTTTAAGGTGTGAGGTGACATGCATGGTGAGACCTGCATGGCGAGGTAGGAGGTCAATGGAATCCTGAGGTGCGAGATAACATGAATCCTCTTGTTTATATCATATGTGATATGATTAATCGGTAACTGCAATGTTTATTGTCTCTAGTTTTCTATATTTCAATATGAATGGTGGGTTTTGTGTTTGTGTATGTATTATGTGCTGAATAATGATGTTAGTATGGAAAAGATGGGATATGATAAAGAATAACATAATTAAAAAAATGCTTAATTAAATATGTAAAAGGTCTATGTAAGTTTGCGCGTTTTTTGTTTTCATCTATGTATCTTTTTTTTCTTCCTAAAACAAACCATGTAAGTTGTTAATCTTTTGGTGTTAGTCCCTACCGTTAACTTCTGTTACAATAACACCTTGTTGGCAAACAGAATTACACGTGGCAATCACTGACATGGAAAACATGCTTATGTATACTGACAGATGATAAGTGACTAGATTTGAGGGACCAAAAAAAAAACATAACATTGCAGAGAGATGAAATTGAAAAAACGTAAACATCAAAATTTGAAAGTTAAAAACTGGATTTTCTTCATTCCTCTGTTTTTTATTCTTCATTCCTTTGATTTGGTTTGCAAATGTGAAGGTTGCTTCATCTTGTTAACTAATATTATCACATTCATGTTTGAGTATCTTTAAAATAATGAAATGAATAATAGCTTCTAACGCACAGGTGTCACACTAGTAGTATACATACCTTCAATCTAAATTGTTGGTGCTACATACTTCAAAATAATAAATAAGAGCATCCATTGGGAAAAATCACTTTTTTTATTTGAATACATTTTAATTCCAATACAAGCAGCTGTAAGGGTGAAAGATGACATTTCAATTGAAAAAGATGGCTCTTGACTCTAGCAAATTACACTTTTAAGAAATTATTTTTGCATTCGGTTTTTTTAATCTTCTAGATCACATCATTCGTATATTAATTTAGTCTTTTAGAAAATACACTTTTAAGGTTTTTTTTTCATGAAAGAATTAATAAAGTTGTGTCCTTTTAATTATTTAAATGTCTTTTTTCTTGTACTTTTTGTTGCAAAACATTCATTCATAATCAATGGTCTCTAAAGATATAATTTCAATAAAATTAATCAAAGAGAGTTTAAAAAAATATCTACATAATACCAAATACTACGTAAAAATAATAATTTTAATGCCTCTGAAAAAATGATGACCTAAGTTGTCGTCTCTTCCACTCACCCTCAAAGCCACCCCTGAAAATTACATTCAGAAGCACACATAATCTATGGGATTCAAGGATAGACTATGAAAGAAAAAGAAAAATCACGTGTATTGTAGTGTCATTGATAACCAAACCACTAGCACAAACGGTAATAACAAATTTAGGAGGCATCCACTTAGGAAAAACTACCAATTTAGGAGCATACTCTTTTGGTGTTATAATATAGGGTGTATTTGTTTCAGCTTTACAAAAAATTAATTTTGAGTTAAAAAAATCTAAAGATTTTTTAAAAAATTTAAAACTATTTCTATTTGTTTACTATCATAAAAAAAAAATTAAGATTTGAAGCTCTTACACTTGAGTTCTTTGTATTTAGAAAAAAAAAATTTGATTTTGAAAAAGCTACTTAAAATAGCTTTTCATTTTGAGCTAAATTTTTTTTTTTTTTTAACAAAATGGATTTTTTAAAAATCTAAAACAAACACTACATAAATAAAAAAAAAGTTATTTTTTAGTTAAAAAAAATTCAAAACAAATGGGTCCATAATCCGGAGAAATGCAAGTTTTATCTCACTTTCCAATAATTATCCTTCTAGTTGCTACCTTGGAATTTTAAATTCAAATGAATTTAAGTCTTAATGAGATGCAAGGTGATATTTGAATACCCAGGAATTGGTGTAAGGTTTTGTTAAAACATTGGTGTGAAGTTAGAAGAAAAATTAGAAGGTTGGAAGATTAAATACCAAGTAATGAGATTTTGATATAGTATTGTGTGAATTGAAATAATAGAGTGTGGAGGTCCCACATAAAATATAACTTATGTTGGTTTTTATAAGATTTAGAATCTGCCTGAGTTTCCTATCTTTCCTCGTTTCATATCCAATTAGTTTGCATCCTCCACTTTTGTGCATTAGTTTATTTTTTATTTTATCCAAAAGAATTGTTGAATTGGTCAGTTTCTTTTTTATCTTATCCACGAGAGTTTTTGAACTAATTGACTCTCATAATTATAGCTAAATTAGTTACATAATCTTTATATAAATAGAGGATTTCACTCGGTTTAGAAATCACACCAAAAAGTTTCATCAAATTGTTGAAACCTCTTTGTCTCTTCCCCCTTCATCTTGTGTTAATGAGTTATTCTTCTCCCATATTTTATTTTTGTCCCTTCAGAATTAAGAGTGTTATTAAGACATAGTCTCTTTTTTAGGTATTCTGCCTTTGAAGAATTTAAAGGTTAGAATAGTGGTAGCATCATATTTGATTGGTTGTAGTATCATATTTATATTTGGAGAAGTTTAAGGTTTAGAATGATGGTAACACCATACTTCAGTGGTCACAATATCATAGTAGAGTGGTCATGATACCATAATTGATAGGTTTCAGTATTAAATTTGAGTGGCCTTAATAGCCATATTCGAGTGTGTAATTCTCGAACAATTTTATACAGTGTAGTAGTTAATCACTCAATTGTAGCAGGACTTGTCTTATCCTGGAGGCAGCGTGGTTGTTTGTATGCCTAGCAAACTTTTGGACAGTGTCGCGAAACGTCCTAAAGACAACGACCTGGTCGTGACTCAACCCAGTAATAACTTCAATGGATGAAAGTTCTTTTTTAAAATAGACTTTGGAAATCCAAATACAACGACTTTGAAAATCCAAAAACCAACAATTTTAAGATGTTTTCTTTTGTCATGTCTACCGAAGAAATGATTGGCTCAGATTTTGTTGTCCCTAAATACAGCAAGGATAAAAAAAGCAATATAAATACATCTTTCGACTAAACACGATGAAGTGTTTGTTATTTCAAACAACAATACTAAGAAATTCATGTACGTCACTCTAATTTGATTGATCTTTCTTTTCAAAAATTAGATTTGCACTGTCAAGAGAATAGGAACTCTGAAAAGTTCCTATAATCAAAATCAGCAACCACTCCCAAAAAAATGACATTGGGTCATAATTCATTCACCACAATTAGAAGAAACTAAGTCATGTGACCTACTAGTACAAGAACAAGTACAAGAACAGGTCAAATGCTGCTTCGCAGCATAACCTGACTAAAGAGAAATTTGTTGTTATGATAATGAAAATCAACCTAGTTGTTGGATTAAGTCAATCATGGATGATCATTAGTGTCTTGCGCCATGTATTATGTGAGATATCTACTATGATTGTGTTATCTTTTAAAACATGTGCTACTATTGAAAATAAGAAAGTGTTATTATTAGAATATTCATACACCATACTCGTGAGTTTAGTTCAGTTTGTAGGGATAATACATAATATATGTAAGGTCTGGGGTTCAAACCTTGATCACCACAAAAAAAAAAAAAAATTCATACACCACTAGAGATGGTGGCATTGGAGATGTTGAGTTGCAATTCACGTCCAAAAAGAAAATTATTTTCTACGATGTAATGCATGCTCCAAAGATAAGAAAGAATCATCATTTTATACTTTTATTGAATAAGATTGAGTTCACTCAAACTTAAAAGAGAGACTTGTGAATCATGTATTCTTGATGGAAAATATTACTTCGTTGATGGTATGTTCAAAATTAAAATCTTCCTTCTGTTTTTCAAGTTGTGTGATTTTAATATTTGATATGCCAAAATTTATAATGTGAACAAACACTTAATTTTAAACTTGAGTAATTTGGATTTGATTCCAAAGTTATATGTAAATGATTTTGAAAAAAAAATGTGATTTCTGCAGAACTAAAAGTTCAAATAAATCATATACTGACTTAGGCGTCGGAGCACCTGTAGGTACACAATCCCCCTTCGTTCCACCAAGGGTCGGCGTCCAACCACCGTGAAGATCACCACCTCTCCTGAACGGTCCACAATCATCAAGTTTGTGCCTTATTTCATGGTAAAAACATCAATGTTTAGAGAATTTGGACTTCTAGACTTCATAAATCCTTATATATGTGAACTTGATGGCACACTCGCCATAAATGGTAAAATATATTTTATCATACTTATTGATAACTGCAATTATGAAAATTAAAAGTGATATGTTTGACAGTTTCAATTTTTGTAAAAGAAATTGAAATTTATGTAAAATGAGTACTCAAGTCTACATTTCTACTTATGAAATTTTGAAGAAAAGACAACTCAACTTATCTTATTTTTAAATTCCAGATCCCAAGAGATTTAAACTCGCTACTAAAGCCTATGATCTATCAATGTGTATGTTATAAATAGCAATGCATATGGTTTTTATGATCTAAATGTTAAAGTGATCATAGAATCAAACGATGCAGATTTCTATGGAAATAAATTACCCTTTGAATTAAGAAATAGTGGAAGCGTTACATCTAATCACATTTCAATAATCATAAATAGTTATAAAAATATTGTACACGCAATGATTTACGTGTGATTTTTTTTTTTTGAGGGAGTGATTTACGTGTGATAGATTGTAGTTTTTTGGTAAAAAAAGAAATTAGGACAAAAGGTAAGGATTGATGTATTAGTGGTTATATTTAGTTTGGTATTGTAGGTGGGTACTAAATGTCGTTGAAGGTCAAACTGATAGTATATAAGACATAGAAAGAGGTAAATCTATAATGGAGGGGACCATTGTTTTTCTAATCTTGAGCAGCAGCAGAACAAACTCGGAGACAATGTCATCTAATAGTAAACTAAATTTTTTCTATAATTTAATGGAAGAGAAGAGAAACCAACATTTTTAATCTATTGTCATTGTGTATTTTAAAAAATCTCGACTAAATTGTACCACCGACCATAATTATTTTTGTGTAGACAACAGTCTTTGATTATTAAAATCTTTCCAAAAGAATAGGCAACACCTTAGACTACCATGCTTTCAAAACTGTTGTTGAAAGATTAGCCAACTCTTTTTTTTAATTGCAGTAGACAACACTTTTAAGACATTGTTGTAGATCATAAATTTTACATAATTTTGTAAAAATGACACGTAATTAAATGATTGGCTACAAAACTCTAAAGTACTTGAGAGTTCATCTTATCAAGCAATACTATTTAACACAAATAAAATCATTAAAAACACATCACAATTAAAATCTCACCAATTAAAATATAATGTTTGACAGAATAAACGAAAGTTTCTAGGTAATGATATACGATCAAAACATGTCATGTGTAAGAACGTGTCATGATTAAAAACTCACCAAGAAAAACAAAAACTTTGGTGGAATACACGTAAGTTTCTAACTAATGATATAATCAAAGCATAACACATGTAAAAACGCGTCACGATTAAAAATTCACCAATAAAATTATAATGTTTGGAAGAATACACACAATTTTCAAAATAATGATGCATTTAGAATATGTCACGTGTCAGAATGTGTCACGATTAAAAACTCACAAATCAAAATACAATCTTTAGTGGAATACACGTAAGTTTTTTAGTAATGATTCAATCATAGCATGCCATTTGTAAGAATGCGTCATGATTAAAAACTCACCAATCAAACTTCAATGTTTGGTAAAATACACGCAAGTTTCTCAATATGATACAATAAAAATCTGTCATGTGTAAAAACGCGTCATGATTTAAAACAAAGTACCAATCAAAATACAATGTTTGGCGAAAAACACGTAGTATCTATGTATTGATACAATCAAAATATGCCATGTGTGCTCGTGATGAGTTTATATGTGGTTGAATAGTTATAAATAACCTTTTACTTTTATTTAATTTCATATCATGAGTCATGAATGTACATTAAACACTCTCTTCTATGCACCGTCGTTTCAATTTTTAATAATAATAATCAAAGACCGATCATTGTTCAAATTCACTATCATTCTCCTAGTTTGATCTTGATCTCTACCTCTCTCATGTTTGTGCTCTCATCCTCTCTTTGAAGGTAAACTTGTATCTTATCGATCTATAATTATTATTTTTTGATTGTGAGTGATTAATCAATTTATTTATTTTCTTAACTCATGACACAATCAAATCTAATTTGTGGCAAGTCGTGATGACTAAACACGCGCAAAAAACTCCCCAAATCATGCAGAAATCAAATCTATTTTGTGAAAAGAGTGTGTAGGAAGAGAATTCTGGCAATTACATAGATAAGATACTCAAATCAAATCATAGATAAGAGAAGTCTATCCTTGAATCAAATTATGCATTGGTATGTCTTTCACAGTCTATCCTTGAATCTCTTAGTTTATGTGTTCCTGTAAATGTAATTTTTATATGCAAACAGAAGAGCAATGAAGGTAATCACTAGATCAGCTTATTAGTTGGTTCTTAACAATCTTTTTTTTAAAGCTACTTCTAGACTAAATCAAATTAAATTGAAACAGTGTTAAAGACTCTATTATTATAGAGGATGAAAAACAACTAATACAAATTTTTTCTTAAAATTATAATTTACTACAGTGAGGAGTCATATTTTTTCTACTGAAATGTTTTTTCACTCTTGCATTTTCTTCTAGTGATTGTATTGGAATTGAAATTATTCAAATTCAAGTTTTTTTCTTCTTCGGTGGATGCTCTTATTTACTATGTTGAAGTATGTAGCACCAATATTTCATATTGAAGGCACTAACACAATAGTTGCATCAATCACTTTTATTTTCTTAAATTATTACTAGTGTCATGTCATTGTCAGTGCTTCGTAGTTTTGAACTGATGTGAAATCTAGGCCCTCTAAATTTCTTTGTTTTTCTTATTCATATGCGTTTTTCACTTGGTGCAGCTTGCAGTTCATACTTTGCCTTTTGGAGGAGTAGATGACGGTGGAGTTGGTTCGTATCATGGAAAAAAAATTGTCGCTGTTTTTTGGGTGATGTTTCTATTACGCATCCACCATAAACAAATACAAAGATGAGATTGTCGAAGGCTCTCATGAGTGGTGGCTTACTTGGTATAATTCGTGCCATATTTGGAAAGTCTTAGAATTCTTTGTCCCCTCCAAGATCAATTATTTCCTCAGGTAATTAATCATCGCCCTCCTCCAAGATTGTTTGAAACATCTCTTAACATGGTTCATACTTTGAACAACAACATTTCTCACTTAATCAATGAAGGATCGACATATGTGTCATCCATCCCAACTAGATATATTGCACCTGTTGTAGGACAAACTGAGGTATGTGCAGGAAACAATTGTAATGCTATTCTATTTTGTCTTTAGAGAGTGCAATTAACACCACCACTACTAATAATACTAGTCGTACTATGAATGATGATCGGTGGTATGATAATTTATCGATCAGGTGAAGTAGATCACCTAGAGGAAAGAGTTCTAGTTAAGGTTCACAAGTTGGTGGAACCTCTAGCAGAAGATGCGGAATTCCTCCTACTCTCGAACCTCATCAAGAAAATGTCAACAATGTCAACATGACTTCTTCTGTTTCATCATCTTCATGGAGGAACAATATTGATAATAGTGTCATTTCAATTATATTGAACCAACACATGATGAATGAAGCTAATGTTGCAAGTGCATCACCAAGTAGTACTACTACTCGGTCTCAAAATAATAGTACTACATGGTAGTACTACGTGGTAGTACTACTCAGTCTCAAATTAATTGAAGACTTAGTAGTAGTACTACTTGGTCCTGCACCTACAACAACAATTTCGTTCATCATGTGTTGGTTCAACATAGTTGAAACGACACTATTACCAATATAGTTTCTCCATGAAGTTGATGAAACTAAAGAAGACATGTTGACATTGTTGACATCTTCTTGATGAGCATGGAAAGTAAGAGGAATTACGCGTCTTCTGCTAGAGGTTCCACCAACTTGTGAATCTTGATTAGAACTTTCTCCTTTAGGTGATCTACTTCTCTTTTGATCGATAAATTATTATGTCGCTAATAACCCTTCATAGTACTACTACTAGTATTAGTAGTGGTGGTGTTAATTCTACCATCTAAAGACACAATGGAATGACTTAATATTGTTTCAAGCACCAGCCCCAGTTTGTCGTGCAATAGATGCAATATCTCTAGCCGGGATGGATGATACATGTGTCGATCCTCCATTGATTAACTGGGAAATGTTGTTGTTCAAAGTAGGAACCATGTTAAGAGATGTTCTAAAAAGTCTTAGAGGAGAGTTATGATTTATTAGCTCAGGAAATAATTGTATATATTGGTACTAAAAACTCTTCATCGTCGTCATTCTGATTGTACCTTCGGCAGCGGCTGCTTTGCAATTTGTGGATCTGAAATAGTGTTTCCTCTTCATCTTGTGTTTCCATGGAGTTTCAACGTGTATGTATCATCTTTTTGTATTAGAACAATGGAAAATATGAAACAAAACTAATTTACTTTTAATTGTTTTCTTAATTGACAGAGATCGTGAATCTCATCCTCAACTTTTGCTTAATATAGCCAAAAAATTATTTAAGCTATTTGGGTTGCAATTATCACTTGTTTTTGTTATTTGGAATCCTAAATTAAGATTGAGACAAAAAAAATTCTAAACATTTTACACCAGTATTGTAAAAAAAAGAGTAGAAGCTTTGTTTCTTGTTTGAAATACCAATGTCGATGGTGATGAAGAGTGGAAAACGTAAATGGCAGTTGGTGGTGGGATAGATAAAAACCAAGGTGTTTGGTAATTAGTGGAATATAGATTTTAGGGTTAAATAAGTTTTTAGTTTCTATAAATATAGTGAATTTTGATTCTAGTCCCTAAAAAATTAAACCAAATGTTTTCATCCTCACAAAAAAAATTGTTTTGTTTTTTGTCCCTAATGGATATAATTTTGATGTGCTTTTGATATTTTTTGAACATAATATAAATATATAAATGTCGAATATAATAAACGGACATAATATGGATACAATTTGAACATAAAAGAGTTATAATTTTAACATTTATATGAACATAAAGTGGTCATTAAGGACGAAAAACAAAACAAATTTTTTTGTGAGGATGAAAACATTTGGTTTAATTTTTTAGGGATTAAAATCAAAATTCATTATATTTATAGGGACGAAAAACTTATTTAACCCTAGATTTTATTAATTAAATGAGGTTTTTAAATCTCAACCATCTATTTGTAGTCTGATGGGTGATTATTATTCTCATCATTCTCATATAAGATAGTCATTCTCATGTGATATATATATATATAACTTGCTTTTTCAATAATAGCTTTTATTTTATGTCAATCATTGAAAAAGAAAATCATTGAAAAAGAAAATCTTTAACCTTAAAAATGTCTTAGCTCAATTAGTTGAGTCTAGATCCAAGAATACTATAGTAGTAAATTCCTTCAATAGGTTAGGAGTTCAAAACCAAAAGAACCATATTGAGGAAGTAGTTGAGTAAGAGAGTGTGAGTCTAGGAAGCTTAGCTCTAAAGAAAAAACAAGAAAAAGAAATTGAGCTTGAGGAGGAGCTCTCTCCAAACAGCCCAGTAAATGGGGAAAGATAAAATAAAAAAAGGAGGATGGCAAAGTCAGAATCAAAGAAAGAGGAAGGTGCATCATCAAAAAGAAGAAGTTAGAGCATCAGATGCCAATGTTATAGCTTTACTATCCAAGGTTGCAGCATCCAGAGAAAAATAAAAAGTAGCGGTTGTAACTTAACAAATCAAGGTATTTGAGAATTTTTAATTATGTCCCTAAAATAAAAATGTTGTCATCAAGCTTATGAACAAATATATTTTTTTTTTTGTAAGGGTCATGTTAACTTGTTAAAAAGTCAAATATAGTAATATTTGTATTAAATATTTAAATAATGATCCAAAAAAGGTAATATTTGCATTCAAAGTTGTGTAATCAATGCTTAAAAAATATCATTTTTTACTTAAAATTTCCTCTTTTAACTTTCTTAAGCAGTGCTCCCGAAACACTGGTTTGCATTACCCTTTTTGTAATTAGGTCTCCATTAAAGTTTAACTAAACAGTTAACTAACAATAGTTAACAAAATGACCTAATTACAAAAAATATATCAGTTCAAAGAGGTAGATTAAAACACAAAATAGTGTACGAATTCACTGAGTAATTAAACCAATTAGAAAACATGGGTATTTAGAGATTTTTTAGATTATGAGAGTAGGGATAGCACTTGTGTACCATAATGGTATATACAGTGGAATCCATGAGAGTAGTTTGCAAAATGTGTAGGTGTAGATAGCAGACACTTGCTTAAGAACATATCATGTATATTGTATGCACCCCTTTGACCGATGAAAGGGGTTTCAAACACCGACTTCTAAAAAGTATCCCCATTTTTTATGATAAGATAATTTTAGATTAAGGAGACACACTTTATGCAAGGCTAAAGAACTAACAATTTCATCGTAAATTTGCAATAAAATTTACATAGAACCTAGCCATCAATTGTTGAATTTGATTTAAACTCAAGTCGTAATTAATAGGTTTGAGCGAAAAGTCTAACCATCGGTGTCGATCACAATTAGTAAGGACACACTTTTAATTGACACCATGTATGCCATTATATAGTTAGTACTGCTGGGTGAAAATCAAGCAAAAATATGAACATACTTTTCTTTTGTTGTACTCAATCAAAGCTATACCTAAATTATTTAACTCATATATTCCACACACATACATGCACACGAACATATTCAAGCACTTATTGCATTGGTAATGAATACAACAACATGTGCTTGTTTAAAAAGTGAGAATTATCTCCAATACATTAATACCTAATTGTCTGGCATTAATTTACATACCTTTTTTCCATACAAACAAAGTTGGCAACATCCCTACATCACTCAACATGTCTCCTGCTAGAAGCCTAGAACCATTCAAAAGCCACTCATTTTGAAAGCTAAAGAACACACTTCTTGAATTAACACTATTCATGATCATTATGATAGTTTCATGGAGACACCAGTGCCTGTTATTGGTTCTTGTTACTTTTATTGTTCTATCAAAAGGGTCAAGATTACTTAAGCATCAATACTGGGAACAGATACTTCCAAAGAAGCTACCTTCCCCTTCTTCTTCTCCCTCTAGAGGTACAAATTATGTACTTACTACCTTGGAAACTGATCATAATATTCTTCCTACATCAGATGGAAAGGTCTAATGATTCAGATTCTAGTTCTCTACAGTCAATTGTACATCATGTATAGTGATATTTATAACACATTCCTGATTTGAAGGATACCATAACTTTGTCAATTTTAATCTTATCTTTTATTCTCACCATACATCCAACACAACATTCTCGATTTTCTAAGTTTATATTTTTTGTGTTGTTTTTCTACGCTTATTTTATTCCTGCTCATTTGACAATATACTCGAATTATACAATCGTGTCGTTTCCTAAGAAATGAATTAACATTGACATTATTAGACATTTGATCAATGTCACAAAAATTTGACTAAATTTTACGTTGACCATTGATTGCTAACACAATTTTTTTTTTATCTAGATCACTCTTACTAATCACCCTGAAACTCAGTAGGAAGGTTGCCTTAACAACCTATATTATTTCTTAACCAAAATTCATAGTAACATTTTGACTAAGACCAATTACAAAAGAAATCACATCACTTTTGTTTCTGAATCCCTACATGTTCATTTTATTATCTTAATATAATGTAATATTAATATATAAAGCATGTCTTTTGACCATAGTATGCCGAGGTTGACTAGTAAAACAAACTTATCTCTCAACAATATGTCTATTATAAGGCCTAACGTTTTCAAAAAACATCAATCCACATCCACTGCGTTTGTGTCTTCCAACACAAATCCAAAAAATGGATAACAAAGCAATGTTCCTTCTCCTCCTCTTCACCCTTTTCATATCTACACTTTCTGCTTCTGCAGCATCATGCCCTGTGGATCTCAGCTATGTTGAGACCTTCCCATGGGACACATCAACCTGCAGAGACCCAATAGACACACAACACTGTTGTCAAACTCTTCTTAGTCTCTTTGGCATAGGACTCGCAAAACACCTGAAAGAAACTTCGCTCTTTCAACTCCCTAATAAAAACACTTTAAAATCTTGCTTACAAGATTTCAAACTCAAACTTTCATGCTTAAAGATCCAACCTTCGTTAGTCCCTTCTTGTTTCCACAACTCAACTCAATTTGTCACAAACAACTCAAGCTGCGCAGGTATCACAAACATCAAGGATTGGAAGCAAAAAGTTGGTAGAATTAGCCCTTTAGACACTTCTTGTAAAGGTGATTTGAAATCGGACACTAGTTGCAGCAAGTGCACTGATGCTGGTTTCAAAGTCACTTCTCAGCTTACAAGTATTGATCCAAAAAATGCAACTAAGTGCTTTTACTTCTCAGTTTTATATGCTATTGGTATTGTCAATCATTTTGGTCCTACAGATCCTGCTACAGCTAGTTGTATACTTGGTATCCAACTTAGAAGATGAGAAATAAAATCTTTGTGAGTATGGCTCGGTTGTAGGGAGACTAAAACATATACAGGAGCTGGAGTTCGAACTTGAAATTTTTCATTGATTCATTTTAAGTGGTGCAATTCTAGTCATTTGTTATTTGACTAAAAAAATGAAAACTAAATAAATGATGGTGTCTCATTCTTACTCTTTCCCTTCCTTTTTAAATGTAGTTTTTTTATAAGTTTTTTGTTCATTTTCATTTATGGTTTTTTAAAGGATAAAGTCGTGAATTAACTATTGTCAAAATTATATATGAATATTTATCGGTAAGAGAGAAATATGTAATCAAATTATAGAATTCAAGTGATTTAATGAACTTAATCAAAAAGGAAAAATAATCTGTGAGAACTAGAATTTAAAGTATAAATGGAATAATCATTGGTCGGACCAGAGATGGAGCTAGGAATTTAGTTTAAAGGAGACCGAGTTGAAAGTATAATTTAGTGAAGAAAAAATAAATTTTTAAATGCAAAATATATACAAGATATTTAAAAAATTATAAGATATGTTTGAAATTAATAGATATCCAAAATTATAAGAAATTTTATGGATAGAAGATTGAGTACCTTGAGGTTTGTAATAGAATGACAGACTAAAACGATATTTGAACAGCACGAAAATAAAATATGAAACAATGAAAATACAAATGTAAGAGGATGCAATCATAGGAGGATGCAATTGCGACCAGCTAGTCGTTTGTAGTGGCTAAGAGTGCACACAAAAAATCGTAGATAGTGTGATTTGATATTTCTAAGTGAAATTGTAATGAGAAATCATAAAAAGGTCAATATATCATATCATATAAAGTCAAAAAAAAATAATATATATATTAAGTCCGAAAAATATAATAGCATACCAGTATAGTTTGTTTTTAGAAAAGTTCAGAGAGACTGTGGCCTCTGTTGATCCCCTTCTAGATTCATCTCTGGATCAGACCATACCGAACTCCGAATATACTATAGCTCTCTTATATAATCAAGGTATCTATGAGGGGTTTTGATATCGTCTAGCCAACATTTATGGGTTTTGAAAGGTATTGTTGTTGCTTGGAAAGTGTTGAATTGACGTCTCTCAACTATTGGGAATCTCCATTTCTTTCTTTGGAGCCGTTTCTTTTCCCGTCACCCCGCCCCGGCATAGCGCTTCGCTTCCGGTTCTTCGGAAGAATCAACTGACTTCTCCCTTCTTCATTGATCTGGGGGAAAAGGAACCGTCTACCAGTTGGCAAGCTAGACATCAAGTATATGTATTGTCTTCTCTGAAGACAACAATGAAATGGCTCCGCTTAAATAGTGGTTACAAGTGACCGACAATCTTATACTTTAATTTTATGGACTAAGTTAGGCTTAACCTAAATTCTTAATTTGTTTATTGTAATTGTAAAGATATTTAAGTAACAATTCCTCATATAAATATGTTGGCAGGACTAGGATATGTAAAATTTATTGAGAAAAATATTAACAATACGTGTTATAATTGAGAAAAATATTAACAATACGTGTTATAACTTATATGACATATACTTATTTCAAGTATAACATCTTATTCTGATAAATGATATGTCATCGATCACTTAAATTTTCCTTAATAGTATTTCTTGTAAATCTTAATTTGATCTTTCTATTTTGTCTCACTTATGATTTTAATCTCTCCATTTTTAAATCTAAGATTTTAGCCCATCAGTTTTCAAAATGTTTGACTTTTCCTCATCTAATTATTTAGGCCTAAATTTTGATGATATTGTTAAAATAGTTGGAAGATATGCGGAGTTAGTTAAGGTAGTTAAAATTGGTTAAATGTTCATTGTTATAGTTAGTTAATCATTATAGTTAGGTGGTTATGGTTAGTTAACCACTCTAATTAGTGTCATAGAGGTCTATTATAATGAGATCAACCATGTACTCATTACTCATTTTTATCAGTCTATACTCTTTCATTATGTTTTCATTTGAGCTTCCACCTCATAAATACACCTATGTACTCTATCTTGCTTACATCTATGATTTTTATCGCCATGATTCCATAATTTTTAACGGATGTGGCAAGTTAGATATGTAGTTGTATGGATAAATTATCGCTTCACAACTCATTGCTATGTAGTTAAAAGATACATAATTAATAAAACCAAAGTAACCATGCAAGACATTATCTAAATAGGGTTTTTACTTAACAATTCATTCTTATGTCATATAAACTCAACTGTCACATAAGTATCTCATTATTTGTCGCCAGGTATTCAACCAATGCACACCGTCTTGGAGTAACTCCTCCTTGTGTATGTTGTCTGTCTTTGACCAATCTATCTAAGAAAAAATTTATTTTGACATCAAAATTTGTGAATATTATGTGTGTGTACACATGGGTGGAGCCAAGGGGGACACTCGGTTGTTATGGTCCACACTATGTGTCTTGTACTATAAGATAGCAGACAATGTGGTAAAACTTTCACCCCTATTTAACATTGTTAACTTATGAAAATAGTTGACTACATAAAATTTTTATCTTATTTGGTCTCCAAATGGTGACACTCTTCTAGCTTTGCCATTGTGTGTAAAGTTTAGAGACAAGAACAAGTGTTATCCCACTAAATGAGATCATAACTTGTTATAATATATCAAATCTCTATTACTAATTAATCCCAAGTTTTTTTTAGTTTTTTTTTACAACTACTTTAGGTTTTTCTTTGCCTTTAGTGGTTTGACTACACTCAATTTGATCTACTCTTTTTATTAAAGAATCTACAAGACTTCTTTTCTGCATATCCAAACCACCTAAGTCGAGTTTCCCCAAAATTTTCTATGATAGGTGCTACTTCAACTCTCATTCATAATCATCTCTCATCTAGTCTCCACACACATCCAATGAAACATTCTCATATCTTCAAAGCTAATATTTATTTGTTAGTTTCTATGCTTATTTTAGTCTTGTTCATTTGACAATATTCTCGAGTTATATAGTGTTTGATTTTAGATAACGACCTAACACTGACATTATTACATAATTGATCATTTTTAAAGAAATTCGACTAAATTTTACTTTTGATGTTGAATGTCTAACCCAACAATGTCTCTTTATCCGGGCTTAGGATCCACTATACATAGCAAGGCTAATAATTAAACTTTTTAATTACTTTCTTGTCTCTCTTCCAATGAAATCAACCATTAACTGCAGTGTTAAAATTGCATCACTCTAACTAATTACCCTGAAACTCAATAGGAAGGTTCCCTTAACAACCTATATTATTTGTTAACCGAAATTCATAGAAACATTTTGACTAAGACCAACAAAAGAAACCACATCAACTTGTCCGTGAATGCCCACATGTTCATTTTAATTATCTTATTATAATGAAATATTAATATACTATAAAACATGTCTTTTGACCATAGTATGCCGAGGTTGACTAGTAAAACAAACTCTTCTCTCAAAAACATGTCTATTATAAGCCTCAAATGCTTTCAAAAAAATCAATCCACTATGTTTGTGTCTTCAACACAAATCCAAAAAATGGATATCAAAGCAATGTTCCTTCTCCTTCTCTTCACCCTTTTCATAGCTACTCCTTCTGCTTCTGCTGCATCATGTCCCATGGATCTCAGCTATGTTGAGACCTTCCCATGGGACTCATCATCATGCAGAGATCCAATTGACTCACAACACTGTTGTCAATCACTTCTTAGTCTCTTTGGTATAGGACTTGCAAAACATCTCAAAGAAACTTCAATATTTCAACTCCCAGATGAAAACACTTCCACTACATGTTTACAAGACTTCCAACTCAAGCTTTCATCCTTAAGAATCCAACCTGAATTAGTCCCTACTTGTTTCCAAAACTCAACTCAGTTTGTCACAAACACATCATACTGTGCAGGTATCACAAACCTCACAGATTGGAGAGAAAAGGTTGGTATCATTAGTCCTTTAGACACTGCTTGCAATGGTGATTTGAGTTCTGAAACTAGCTGTGGTATTTGTACTGATGCTGGTTTCAAAGTCACTACTCAGCTTACAAGTATTGATCCAAAAAATGCAACTAAGTGTTTTTATTTTTCAATTTTATATGCTATTGGTGTTGTGAATAAATTTGGTCCTACACATCCTGAGACAGCAGGTTGTATACTTGGTATGCCACTTTCATCAAAAGGATCATCAAATAATGGAAAAATTTTGAAACTTGTTTTTGGGTTAATAGGTGCTCTTGTTGGTGTTGTTCTAGCTTTTGTGCTTATAATTATGTATAGGAAATGGGATAAGATGAGGAAGGAGAATATTTATCACAGGTCAATTGAAAACAGTGTTAGAGACAGTGTTTTGCCTAATACAGGAGCTAAATGGTTTCATATATCAGAGCTTGAAAAGGCTACAAACAAGTTTTCACAGAAGAATATGATTGGTCAAGGTGGTGATGGTGTTGTGTACAAAGGAACACTTTCAGATGGAACTTTGGTTGCAGTGAAAGAAATTTTTGATTTGGATACTAGAGGTGATGAAGAGTTTATCTATGAAGTTGAGATTATTAGCAAAATTAAGCATAGGAATCTTCTTGCTTTAAGAGGCTGTTGTGTTGCAAGTCATAATGTAAAAGGTAAGAGAAGGTTTTTAGTTTATGATTATATGCCTAATGGAAGTTTAAGTTACCAATTATCAGTTAATGGTGCTAATAAGCTTACTTGGCCACAAAGGAAGAATATTATACTTGATGTGGCTAAAGGGCTAGCTTATTTGCATTATGAAATCAAACCGCCGATTTTTCATCGCGATATTAAGGCGACGAATATACTTTTGGATTCGAAAATGAAAGCGAAAGTTGCTGATTTTGGTTTGGCAAAACAAGGTAATGAAGGACAATCTCATCTCACAACAAGAGTAGCTGGTACATATGGTTATTTAGCACCTGAGTATGCTTTATATGGACAATTAACTGAGAAAAGTGATGTTTATAGTTTTGGCATTGTGATACTTGAGATAATGAGTGGTAGAAAAGTGCTTGATACAATGAATTCACCAGTTGTTTTGATCACTGATTGGGCTTGGACACTTGCAAAAACAGGAAAAGTTGATGAAATATTTGATCAAGCAGTTAAAGATGAAGGGCCAGAAAAAATCATGGAAAGGTTTGTACTTGTTGGAATTCTTTGTGCTCATGCAATGGTTGCATTAAGACCTACTATTGCTGAGGCAATTAAGATGTTAGAAGGTGATATTGATATTCCTAATTTACCAGATAGGCCTGTTCCACTTGGTCATGAATCTTTTCAATCTTCTCTTTTGAATGGTATGCAAAGTGGAAGATCAACACCTTATTATAATTCATCTTATTCTACAAGTATGATTAGCAAAATTAGTTTAAAATGATTGAACTAGTTTGATTTTTTTGTGCAGTTATAGTGTTTAGATTAGATTAATTAGGATTGTTTTGAAATTATTTGAAGGTTCACATGATCCTTCTAAGTTATTAAAATTTAATGTGATGTAGTCATAGATACCTTGAAATTTTTTCCTATTTCTATACTTTTGTAATGTGATCTTATACGATTATGGAAGAAAATATGTGATCCTATATCTTGTAGTCAACGAATCTTATCTCAACTGATAAAAATGTCGAAATTGTTAGACCGAACGTTATGATTAGTGTTCAAACCCTAACACATCTATTTATGTGTCTGAGTTTACGAGAGTTTGTATTTTTTCTATCTAAAGAAAAAACTACCTTGAACGGGAAGTACTAAAAATCTAGGACATAAATTGTTTACTCCACGTAAGTTTTTTTTTTTCCTTCCATTTTTCCACTATGACTTATCTTTTTAATGATGTATGTATTTAGAAGAGTGAACAAAATTTAGAGCTATGAAGTTGTAAAACTAATTTATTTAATTAGATATTTTGAGACTAAACTAATTTTAGTTGCTTTATATGACTTACTTTGATGCTTAGGAGACGTGTAAAAGTTGTCCACACTTCACAGTCACAGCTGCCACAGCAAACGACAATTTGTCTTTCTAGTGGGCTGAAAAAGTTGACCGAACTAAAAAAATTGTGTATACTGTATACTCTAATAGTAGGTGGCAGCACAAAGTGCTAAATATTTCAATTATGTACAGCTAAGATTCCAAATTCTCAATCATGTATTTTAGCGAATTGAGAATATATTAGTTATTAATCCAACTTAGCCAAGACAAAATCCAATATTTAATTTGATAAGAAATTATTTTTTATATACAAGAATTTGATTAGAAAGTTGAAGCCGTTTAGCATTTATTATTAGAAAAGGCTAACAAATGTCTTTATAGCATTGTTTAAGAAAACAAAAGTAATAACTTTTTCCTTAAAAATAAAAAGTACTAACTAATATCCTTAAGATAAATTTTTCTTTTATGCATTCTTTACACAATATTCTTGGGTATTTGTTAACTTGACATGACCCTGTATTATTTTATGAATTGTATCAATGAATCATGATTTTTATTGTCCCTGCAATGTTTGCTGTGGTTGTAAACTTGTAATCTTTGCCTAATCTTTTTTTAGAGGTTAGACTAATCCTTGTGCTAGTGAACAGGACAAAGAAATTGTAATTGCTTGGCTAAAGTTTGTAATGCACAATAGGGTTGAGCCTAACACTGCCGCACATCATTACAAAACCAACTTGTAAAGTGAAATCATATTTCATTCAATGTAGGCTCCAACACCATATTCGAATTTCGATGAGGTCTAATACAACCCTACATAATTAGTTTGTAAATTGAGGATATCTTCTACTTATAACCTCATTTTCGGGGCATATTTTCATCCAATATAAAACTCTTAACACTATGAAAGAATTGCAAGTTGTTCTTCCCACGTTGCTTCAAAATGATATACAAATAGCCACTGCTGTGAAAAAAGTATTTATGTTTTCCTGAGTATGTAAGAAGGATAAAAAAGAAAAGAAAAAAAAAATCTAGCAAACAGCCATATATTTATTCAGATGGAACAATAAGCTGCTTCTAATATCAACAATTTATTGCTTTCTTAAAAAATTTGTATATACAACTGAATATTGCCATTATAATATGTTGAAAAACCATTGGCAAACCCTATCTTTACAATGGAAGCCAATGCAATATAATGCTAGTATTATCTGCTCTTAGTTCAGTAATCTATACAGTAATTATACAAGTCTTGTTCTTCATTTTCAGAGGGATTATAGAGCCTTTTGATCAAGCCTCTCGTTCCAATTTAGGCAGCGAATCAAGCTGCGGAACCAATCACCCGTTTGGTCAAACTTGTTAACAGTTGGAAGGGGATGCTCACTCATATGTATCCGGACTGAGTCTCCTCTTGAGAGCTGTTGTCTTCTTTTTCCATCGAAAGAGACCCACGCGTTACTTCTAGCATCTTCTGGAATCTGTTATTAACAAACACCATGTATCTCATAACCATCCTTAAAATGTTAATTTCAACTAAATGCCTAGATAAAAAATCATAATTTATCAATGCTGCCAAGACAAAGGGAAACATATTCTGGCATAGAAGACTAATCATAAGGCGTGAAATATTAGTATCCAATACGACTTGTTTTACGAAGAGAATGATTAACGTTACCTTTAATTCTAATCGAGCAGAATCTGGAAGTATGACTGGTCTAAATGACAGTGAATGTGGACAGATTGGGGTAAACAATATGCACGGAACGTTTGGATGGACCTGCAGTTTGCTTTTGTCGTCAGATAATAACATCAAGGAATGAAACGATAAATTGCAGTATAAAGCTACTTCTATTCATATTTCATTAGATAATAACATCAAGGTAGGGAGTGCCAAATTCCAGGTTTAGGTAACATCAGTTCATATATTGTACTAATACCTTACTCATACGGTCATACCCATGTTTTTTATACATCATTGTTTGTCTCTGTAATTAATCAGGATTGAGGAGTCTATAATTAGAAATTTAGTAAATAAAAATCAATATGTTTCCTTTCATAATAGCACATATCATTCATTCACATCAATGCCAAAATAATTCAATTATTATTCTAAAATGCATGTAGGATTATTCTTTTGCTTTGTCATCCTTTCAATTGCTCCATAAAAAAGGGCGGCATAATTTGAAAATTCCCTGAAACCTAATCTCCTCTATTTTGTTTGGCTTTAGTAACATGTTTGATTGAAAGGTTGTGGTCTTGGAGGCCAACTAAGTATTGTAACATCATCTTGCTAAATTTGAAGTTTTAGTGCTTGAAAAAATTTAATTTTGGCTATGCATAATGCATACTACCACTGGATATTCGAGCTGTGCTTCTGTTTTATGGAATTGATATTGTTAGGAATGATGTCGATGAAATTTTGTGACCATTAGATATGTCTTGAACCCAAAAATGCTGATGGAAGTTGAATACTATGTGATTTTGGTCAAGCTGATGAACGCATTTCTGTTTGGAATTTTTCTATAAAACTGTAGCATGATTTTTGGATGGAAAATAGCATTAACACGTTTCTGTATCTGTCACGGATTCACCCTTAAAAACTTGGTGCAATTTTTAGTTGATTTAAGTATTCAAATGTTGCTAGAAAGCTTGGTTGCCCCTATCGCATGTTCTCGATGTATATGGATATATATGCGGTTTGAATGACTTTGATTCTGTTTTGGGACTGTGAAATATGTATTCAGATGTTAAATTGATGTGCTGGAAGATTGAAAATTTGTTTGGGATGATATGGAATTGGAAAATGACCAAAAGAAATTAACGAACACATGAATGTTCTTGTGTTAATATTGTTCATTTGTGTTCATTCATGTTCTTGTGTTAATAATTATAATGATAATTGTGGTTTTCAAAGGATAAATTAGTTTTCATGATTGATCATAAGTCTTATTCATAGCATCCCCAGGCACATGGTGATAGTGACCATGTCATCAACAATGACTGAAAATTTATAATAACTGTTACCAAATTATTTCAAGGCATGGATACCAGACCAATAAGTCTAATATTTTCATAGTAGTAAATAAAACTCTATTAGAAGCTTACCATGGAACCTCCAGCAGCCGTAGAATATGCAGTACTTCCCGTGGGAGTGCCAACAATGACTCCATCACCTTGTACCTGAAAGACATGACATCTGTCATAAACAAGGTATAGCATTGCATCATATAAAGTTGTTTTGAGATATGAAATTTCAAAATTAACTGTTTCATCGTAGAATATGAACCATGCATATACATTTAGAGCACGCATTATAAAAACATAAATTGACACTCACTTTGGTTATAAGGTGATCATGTTCATAGCATTCAATCTTTGAAAGGTATGGATTAGAACCCCGATCAACAACCACCTCATTGAGGATATCAAATACTTTCCCTGGAATTGCTTTACCTTTACGAAAAATTTCACATCGGAGACGCATCCTAAGAGTAATGTAGACACCATCTCGTGAAGTATTTCCGTGAATGACTTGTCTTAAGTCTTGCCTGTAGTCGTCGAACTACATACGCGGAGCAGAACAGAAGTCAAACAATAAAATAAAGACAACTACATCAGGGGTTCTTTAACTTAGTTTAAAGTTTCAAAAAAGTCTTTCATCTCTTTTTTGTGTCAAGTTAATCTTTAAAAATGTTCACACCGTTGAACCAACTTCCATTTCTAGTCCACTTCTGTTACAAATTCGTGTACATGATAATTGAATGATAGACTGAAAAATATCTCACCACTCAGCACCACAATTAAATCCTCGTTGACAACAAGAACCTAAAATCTTGGATAAAATTTAAAAAAGTTAATGTTCGTTTTGATGGATTACATATTGTGGCGGTCATTATGATATAATTTAGATGTAATCTTGATGAATTGAACGTGTAATTTACATTTTTGAATGATCAACTTGATCAAGTACGACTTTCTGTAACATAGATGAAAAATAAAGTTTGGTCCAACATTATTGACGTTTTTAAACATAAGGACTAACTTGACACGAAAAAATATATAAAGGACCTGTTTGAAACATTAAATTTAGTTAGAGGACCCTGGTATAATTTAGCCTAAAATATATTATGATTTGAAAAGCTTACACTATGAGAAGTCAGAAAACCAAGGGAACCAAGGTTAAATGATACAATAGGTGGAACAGCATCTCTGAACAGATTTGATGCATGCAGTATAACACCGTCTCCCCCCAAGCAAGCCACAAAATCTACTTTCTCGTGTAGATCACTGAATCAAAGGAGTAGCTTTATAAGTAAACAAAAGTGCTTAGAGGTGAAGTGAGTTCACACAAATTTACAATTTCAAACTAAAGTACCTTGTATCATGGCTATAAAAGGTCTGCACGAATCCAAAACCTGGAATTCTGGCAAGTACATCATGCACATCAGGTTCCACAATAACATTCATTTTCTCTTGGTGATGTAGGAAATTAGCAACCTGCAGATTAGATATAGAAACTGGATTAAGAATGAATGTAGTTGATTTATTTTTAAAAAAACTCAATAAATACTCGTAATTTCAATATGAATTTTTTTTAAATAAACAAATGAATGAATATTCACATCTTTGATACAAAATATTTTTGCAATTAAGTTGCACCATGCATTAACTACAGAAACTCTAGTTCTATGTCTATGCTAAACTTCTAAACTATTGAATATCATGCTTCTTAGAGTCAAAGAAAATCATTACCATTTTTGCTTCTTCCAATAGTTCGTCCCCAAGCTTTTTTAACAACAGCACATTCTTTGGTGTAGACTTCCACATAAGCATCTGTTGCTGAGTGCTAGGATGAGTGAAAGCCAAAGAAGATTCCGTGACCTTTTCTCTAGTACAAGAAAATCCATCTGTCCGAACCAAGAACATCTCGGCTTTCTTTCTTGACTGCACCCTTACAACTCCCGTTGACGACGCACACATATCGCCTTCAAGGGATCCCAACTCTTCATCGCGTAAAGCTAACCCAGCCTTGACCGTTCCATTTTCAACCCTTGGAGATTTAGTTGTTACATTATTATTATTATTATTATTATTCACAACAGCGGAAACGTCGGCATTAGCCATGTAATGTAATTCCCCTTGACTTAATTTGTTTACTGTTGTCCTACTAGAACTAGATGTATTCCCATTCACCGACTTTTGATTGTCATCGACCGTAATTTCGGGCTCTCCAGATGGATGATCAACATGAGCTGCTCCATTTAAACTATCAGTGCCCACAATAGTACCATTGGAAACAACCACATCTCTTTCACGTCTTCCAATAGCCATGTCCTTAAATTGCGGTAAGAATTTCGCCCTTTTGATTTGATAATTGACATAATCGGGAGGTGAAATCTTCCTGCTACCCAAAAACTTGGACATCACTTTTTTGGAAAAGATATCAGGAGGAGGAACTTGAGCTGTTAAAGGGTTAATCTTGCTGGAAAAACTTGGGAAAGATCCTTCCTTGTCAGGAGAAATTCCATTTACGGCTCCATTACCTTGTGTATTCTCATCATACTTCTTTTCAGAGACACTTCTGTCAGATGTTCCAACAGAACTACGTGTTGCATCAAAACTTTCTTGCAATGAAGTAACATCCTTGTCGAGGGAGGATCTTTCTGCAGTCGCTGAAGAATCCTGCAGTTTTGCGGAGCTATTTGTAGACTGTGATAACCTGTTAGAGGGGGTAGTTGGTGGACTAGAAACATTCTGTGACGAAGAGCGAGTCATGTACTGCCTCCATCTGGACACCATGGCAGATGATCTCCAAACTCCTTCCTTGCTATGAAGATAGATAGGCCTTTTGCTGCTATCTGAAACATAAGATGCAAACCTTGCAACCTGTTCCATTGTTGGTGCAGTCATAACCTCAACTGGGATTTTTACTAAATCAATTTTGCCAGATGAAATAGCATCGTTCACGGCCACTTGATAGAAATTATCTCTTACAGTCTCGGCTCTGATATCTATAATCGTTTTATATCCTTTATCTAGCAACCACGTTAGTCCTTCTTCTGTTACCTGACCACCAGTCCAAAAAGCCGTTTCTAATTCTTCAGATTCCGTGTCTTCTTTAGAAGAAGAAAAATATACAGGACACCAATTAGCAAATAGTGTAGGGCAGGGATAACCCTCACCACGAGGAAAACCAGAATCATAGCAGACATTCTTCAGTTTCTGAAGTTTCCTCCATACGTTTAAGCTCCGATCATCATCAGGTGTTAAATAATTCTGTAGGGCAACATGCAAACTCTCAGAACACCTTTTCATCTCGCTTCTGAAAACGGCAAGTGGAGGGAGCTTATCCTCGATCTCGCTAATCTCTGCGTCATGAAAGGGGTTCATAATTGAGGACCTTCCGGTAAGAACATCGTCCCTGCCTTTGTTCACAAGGGATACCATGCATCCAAGAACAGAAACTATTTTATCTTCAAGTTGAGGTTTCTCATCTGATGAAACCTCATACGAGACGCTACATTCCCCAGTCAACGGATTGCATAATGCATCCATTAATGCAGAATGAAGCCTTTCGGAGTTCCTAAAGATCCTACAATATGCCTCGACTTCAGCAATATCACCCGGAACTGGTCCCCTCCAGGACAACTTTGATAGATCATGGGATTGGAAGGAATTCAAATTCTAAAAAAGGAAACATCAAATACAAATTTGAAAGATTAGTGTTAGTCCGTGAAATTAAGTTCAAGAATTAATTCATCAATCCATATAAACAAAAAAAAATAAGGAAATTCATTTAAGGGCCTGGTTAATTGACTTATTTGAGCTATCTTTTAACATAAGCACTTGTGACACTGTTTGGGAGAACTCATGAAAATAGCTTATGACTTGTTAAGTTGTTTTCAGCTTATTATCATAAGCTCTCCAAAATAGCTTATGAAAAGAGCTTATCGATTATACGAAAATAGTTTGACTTTATTTTATCTTGTGTTATAGAAATAGCTTATCTATAAGCACTTATATGAATAGCGCTTATGCTATAAGCTTTAAAATAAGTTGTTTATCCAAGTAGGGCCTCAGTTGGGCCTAAGTTGAAGAACACATACAAAAATTAACAAGAGAAATTCATTTAAGTTGAATTTGATACTCCAAGCTTTAGATTTATACAGCAATGCCAACTAAATCATAATGCAAAGCAGCTAATAATATGGATCAAATGATTCTCTAATAGTATGCATCAAGATTGGTCAAGTTCACATTCCAAAAAAATGGAATTAAAAGAATAACAAAAGCAACCAAAATGTGCAGAGAAGAAAACAAATGATTCACCTATGTGCAAGCATGATTAAGAAACCATACTACTATGAGAGTTACCCTACAACAAGTCTTGAGAAACCACATTGCAATTTTGACAAAACTATGCATTGCTTTTATTGAAGTTGTATTGAAGTCTCACATTGCTTAGGTTCCAGGTTTTTTGGTGTATAAATGTGTTTGGGCACCCTCATCCTTTAAACTAACTTTTGGGATGAGATTCAAGCTCATTTAACATGGTATTGGGGTCGGGTTAAGAATTGCAATATGGGGATTGGACCCAAGACCCATGCTAGGCGTGAGGGTAGATATTGAAATTGTTTGAAGTTTGATTGGAGTCCCATGTTACTCAGGTTCCTGGATTGTTGATTGTATAAATGCATTTAGAAACCCTCATCATTTAAGCTAGCTTAACTTAGTATTAGAGTGGAATGCTATGTGGGAATTAGAGTCATGACCCAGGATAGAAGTGAGGATGGGTATTAAACTGTTATCTAATCAAAACTCAACACATGGATAATGTATCTAATACAACAACCAAGCATTATCCCATTAAGTGAGGTCGGCTGGATCAAATTACACCATGATGTTCTATCATAAACCGTATTTGGATCCAACTCATTAACCTTTAAATCTTTTCTAATAGCTTAGGTCTTCATCTACCTCTTTTGATTTGACTCTCCTCCATTTGATGTACTCTTCGTACTACATCTACAAGTCTTCTCTTTACATGCCTAAACCACATAAGCCTATTTTCTACTATAGGTGTTACCCCAACTCTCTCTCTAATGGTGTCATTCTTAATTCTATCTCGTCAAGTCTTACCACCCATCCAACGCAGCATCCTCATCTCTGCTATGCTTGCTTGATTCTCGTGTTGAGAAAACGTGTTCTGACAATCAACATGTTTTTATACCATTTGCTTTTGATACTTTTGGTTTCCTAGCACCAGAGGTTGTTGACCTTCTACATAGAGTTCAAAAGGTCATGCATAGCAATGTCATGTCTCTTAGGTTCATGAATGTTGTGTTTACGAGGATTGATTTTGCCATCCAAAAAGGCTTGGTGGCGCAGCTTGTTGCCTGCTTGCCTTCTATTCAAGTGTAAATAATGGTTTATATATATATATATATATATATATATATATATATATATATATATATATATATATATATATATATACACACACACACACACACATACATATTGCCAAAAAAAATACACATAACATGTTAGAATTTATCAATAGCAAAAACAACACCTAAGTTCTGTCCTAACATGACACAAGTGATCTTCACAAATCATGATCACACAAACCAGCTAAAAATTTCATTTCTTAGAAGAATTTTCTTTTTATTACTAAATTTCTTAACAAGGAAGGATAATCTATGATCAACATCAAACACACTATTTTATAATTCACATAACATAAAAACTAAGCCGCAAAGTGTCTTATTTAATTATTTCAAGTGACAGAAACTAAACATTATAAATAAACTTGCAACTTGAAAGTTAAAACTATAATAACATAACATATTAGAATTACTATACCGGAGAATCAAGCCCGAAGGTGAATGAAAATGACTTGGAAAGCTGTGCACTGATAACAAACTTGACATGTCTCCTAATTAGTATCCTTCTTCCTTTCCTTTGATACTCAAAACCCAGGCCCAAGCCCAAGCTTAGGAATCTATTGTTGGTGAAGAATGGAGAATAATTTGAGAACAAACATGGATAAGAAGAAGTTGAATTAACTACGGAGAATGCCATGTCGATACATGCTACCATTGGAGTTAGTTCAACTACCTACCAACGATCTTCTTTAATTATTTTTCTTATCAAAATTAATTAATACTCTATACTATGTATTTTATTTTTTCATTTTTTGTTTAAGGATTCTGTGATAATGAAAATGAAAATGAAAAAAGTTTGGGATAATAATAAATTTTGGTGGTGGAGGTAACATGTCAGGTTTGATTGCGTTAACTTGTTTCTTGATGTGATGGTTGTTAATATATGTGCGTGTTGTGTTGTGTGGCTTTGCATGTTTTTTCTTTCTTGTTATCCATTTATGTTTTTCTTTCTCTTATTGGTCCACGTTATCACCACTTCATCTCATTCTGATTTCTTCCCTTTTTTTCTATTCTTTCACAATATTTCACTCTCAAATCTATAATCTATATTGCTATATATTTATTTATGATCAACAAATATTTTTTCTTTATTTATGATCAACGAATACAATTTTAAGGTTATTTTTTTACTGTGATTTTTATGCTACTCTTACCACGGGAGGAGATCCTCTCCAGTGTAAAGTGTCTGCAGTGAAATCAACACCACACAGTTATTTTTGCACCTAGTAGTTATATTAATAAAAAAGACATTGAAAGGTGTGGATCTTCACAGGACAGCCTCGAGTGATTTTTTCACGGGAGAGGATCCGTGCCCCTCTTACCACACATCTGTAACTTTTGTGCAACTTATCGATCATGATGTATGTCATTGAGTGTTTTTTTTACAATCTATGTCATTGAGTGAATCCCCTCAAAAAAATGTCATTGAGTGAATTGACATGGTGATTGCTGTAATTTTTCGTTATTGATGCTATATGATATGATATGAACTTACATTTAATGTAAAATGGAAGTTTAAAGATAATAGAGTATGAATGTGCAACTAAAGATTAGTCATATATTCAATAAAAAAAAATGTGATGCATAATTAGCTTTTAAAAACACTGTAATAAAATATACTAGATAAACCTTTGATATGTTGGAACGCAGGTTTAAACCTGTAATTTTTCATTTTTTAAACTCAGTGCATTGAGTTCACATCTAGACTCAAATGAAAAATAGAAAAAAATATGCAACCCAGCCAAAACATTGTTGGAAATTTATAATTTTATAATTATAAGCTCATTCTATAATAATATTCATTGCTAAATAACTTAATTACAGAAGTCAGTATAAAGATACCTAAATAAGATGTTATCATTATTTTTGCTGACTTTTGAATAAAGATCCAACTTTTATCATTAAAGAAATTATCTAACACATTTACCATTTCATGACAAAGTCTAAGTACTCAATTTTCTTTTTTCTTTATCGTTTTATGAATCAATCATCGAAATTCGTATGCATATGTGCCGCCACAAACAATGTTTACTACCAGTTGGAAAACCCTCTTAACATATTGCTACAAGCAATATGGGAGGTTCAATTTCATCAGGCATGAATGTTCATTCAAATGGGGAAAGTGAAAGGTAATAATATATATAAAAGAAGAAAAAAAATCATGCAACTAGTATCAATGTTGTTTCTGACCATATGCAACCCTCAACCATGTCTCTTGCAATACTCCGTCTGTTACTCTCGTATTCTGTTCAGAATTTGATATTTGTTTTCATTTGCAGGGATCTTTTACCACTAAACATTCCATGCACTAAGCACAACATAAAGGCAGCATACCTTACATTTAACTTAGAGATCAAAGCTAAACAAAATAGTACATCACGTTGAAAATATCAAAATCCTCTTTGGAACACACTATTTCTGAGCTTCTACCTATACACCGAAGCATTCGATAGTCTAGAACACTGACTATTGCTGAGAAGCAATTGCATGTATCAGCACAAATATCATGATTTCGAATTTCCCAAAAGCATCCTGCTTATCCAATCAGAATTGTTCCTCCAAACTCATGGAAATCCCCTTTTCTTCCGCCACTCCCACTAAAATAACAAAGCGAGCTACTCTGCAATTTACTTGACAGTCTGCTAAAATTGTACACGGTAGACGTGATTGAGTTTAAACTTGGCTGAGACTTATTTTCATTTGCTAGTTACAAAGAATTGATATGAGCACCCCTGCCATTTATTGTACACTTATCAAATTGCTTGAAGGAACCAAGGGTAGTGCTTCTAAAACCAAACTCATGTATTCAAACATCTTATTAACAAATGTTGATATTAACATCGTATACTAACCTGCTACTTAACTTTCTGTCTAATTGTATCATATGCTGGTCATGAAAGACAAGACACCTTCTTGTGCATTGACTTGTAAGTTCAGATACGCCATTGAACTATCAAATAAGGAAACTGTTCTACTGTCTTTCATATAGGGTTGTATTTCACTGCATGCTACTTCGAGTTAGAACTCTATCTATAAGCATTTGCCTTCCAGACAAATCTTCTTCATAACCAACAATCTGCATGAGAAGTGTACAGAACTTGTCAATTACCAGTGGTAATCCGGAAATGGCCACAGCAGACGCGAAATGGCATTCGTCCAATATACTATGTAAAAGGACTTAAAAGTAAAAGGAGTTGCACATGAAAAGAACCTGAGATTCTGTTTGGGTTTCACTAAAAGCATCATACATTCCCACTTTTCGTTCTTTAGAAGTCTCGCCATTATCATCATTGCTTCCAATTCTGAAAAGCATAAGATTAGTACAGATTACAAAATTGAAAAATGATTTGCATGAAGCTTCCATTATAGTTTATACCATTATCAGATTCACCATTAGCTCTGAATAGAAGACACTATGAACCATGAACCATGTTGACCAAGTTAAATATCCATCAGGTAAACATGTGAATTTCGACTCTAAGGCTGGGAAAAAAGGAAAATTGGAGAGAGTTTCGATCCCCTCCCTCCATTTTTGGGCTACAGTTAATTTACGGTGCCAGCATACCTGAGTAGGAGAGGGGGGACGATAAGTTGTTGGGTAGGAACTAAAACATCACTTTTTATTTACCATACAAAAATTTCATTATGACGGAGAAACCAAATTACAAAAAGCCTGGGGTATGAAGAATCAACTTTGAAGTAATATATTATGCGCTTCACAATTAGAAGCCAAATGCTGGTCTTAACAAATAAGTTTTAGTGCAAAAGATAACTCCCTATTAAAAATACAAGTGTTGTGCTCCAAACAATTACACCAAAAAATATTGCACATGTCCATCAAGTTTAATTACTCTAGAAGTCCCTAAATCATTTGAAAATTATTAAATAAGTCTTCTAACTAAAAAAGTTAGAAACTGGGTGTCTGAACTTTTTAACAATTTGTAATTAAACCCCTGAACAAAAAAATTAACTAGGTCCCTGCACCATTAAATAATTTGTAATAGGTTTGTTAATAAGCATAGACCAGATTACAAACTATTTAAAATTCCATGGACCTAACTAGAACTTATTTAAAAGTTTAGGGACCCAATCAAAAACTTGGTTCAAAGATTTATTTAAAGATCACCAAATAACTCAAGATCAATTAAACATAATTAATACTTCAATTTGTTTTCAATAATTGATTATTGAAATGGAAAATTTTAAATTTGCTCTGGTTTATATATTTTTATTAAATGAAATGACATGTTCGTATGATATTTTTATATAAAATTTTATATATAAACTACGTGAAAGTGTCTTGCAAGTTTTTTTTAAATCGAAAGGAAGAGAAGAAATTTAATTAAAATAGAATGTGTAAAAATGAGAAAAGAACAATGACCGACAAGCTATTGAAAAACACTATAAGCTAACGAGATAAATTCAAACACCAGATATATCTCTTTGATCGAACCAGTATCAACTGAAAAAATGATACAAACCGGGGAGATAAGCCTGTTTACCGAACATTCCTACTTTACTTAAGTGAGCTTATTAGCTAGTCAAATCTGTTCTATGACAATTACCAGACATGGCCTATATGGTGAAATGACAACATGATAAATTTTAAATAGGGAAGCATGGCAATCCAACCTGTTTAACCAATGCTTCGATAATCCAAAGACAGTTCGAGGATTTGGATTGTCTTCACCAATGACTGGACAATCAGATGTGTAAATCTATTATACTGTAAAGGATCACCTACTAGATACAAAAAATATAAAAAAATATATATAAAATTATAAAACAGAACACAACCTCCATTGAATTGATCACACTTAAAGGATACACTTCTCTCACACCCTGTATTCCCTGGGGATCTCTGATCATGCATCTATGGGATAAGAAGAAAAAAGAGTGGTTTATGCAAGAATAATTCAGAAAAGGTGGAATGAAAGAAATTTTATAATAAATGTCTGCATATAGTACCATTAATAAATCAGCATTTTTACCTTGCTTGTCTGCTCTAACAAGTCCTCAATTGCAGCAGCAACATCAGGAACTGCATGGGTTGCCTCCGGGTCATCTTTGAGCATATTGTCTTCAGAAAAATTCAAGTCAGAGACATGAATACCTAAATTTACTGTAGAAGGTGCCTTATTATACATGCCAGGTTCTTCCACCAGCCTTGACTTTATGCTATTAATGCTTGATATTTTAGAATGAGTCCCGTGATTGGCATCGCTACTATCCACATTTTTATCTGCCATGTTTCTCATGCTTTGTAATTGACTTGGAAACTGGGGCGGTGTGTCATTTATCATTTGAACAGCCTCCTGAGCATCCTTGAGCATATTGGCTTTAGAAAAATTCATGTCAGAGACATGAATACCTGGATTTACTGTAGAAGGTGCCTTATTATACAGGCTAGGTTCTTCCATGAGCCTTGCCTTTTTGCTATTAATGCTTGATATTTTAGAATGAGTCCTATGATTGTCAACATTTTTATTTGCCGTGTGTCTTGAACTTTGTGATTGACTTGGAAACTGGGACGGCATGTCATATATCATTTGAACAGCCTGGGTAGGAAATTGACTCACTGTGCAAGCTCCTGCCTCTCGGTCTTGAGTAGTGACTTCTTTGGGCATAAATTGATCCACAGCAATAACTCCATTCTAGAAGGAAAAAAATATATTGATAAAGACCTTAACATAGAAAATGCATGTAGACTAACATGCATAACAAGATGTATACAAGCAGTTATCTAAGCTCTAACTACCATGTGCATAGCCGCTATAAATATAATACCTGTTTGACACATTCAAATATCCACTCGGATGTAACTGATCGGATCCCCCACTTACAAGAAGCCTCATACTTGGGCCCATTCGTAAATTTACACAACAAATGGGTGACCTTCTTAGTCAACTTATCTGCAAATTTAGCTCCTAGAACTTTACACAAGTTCCAAAGTAGAATTCTGTCTTTCTCCTCATATTGTGAAACACAAAACCGGAGATTTTCAAAACCAGGTAAGGGAACACGGCAGGGAAGTGGAGAATAAAGAATATGACTGTCAACATCCAGCAAGGATCCATCCTTACCAAAAAAATCACAACCACATTATTAGTATGCAAGCAAACAAATCTGCAAAGAACCCATCTCCCAATAAAAAACAATTTATTACCATATTCAAGATGCACAAATAATTTATAGAATTAAAGCTCTTTTTTAGTTTCAGGCTTAATTCTATTTTCAGTCCCTAAGTATTGCGGTTGTGCGATTTTGGTCCAACTTTTTAACTGCACGAATTAAGTCATCATAGACGTAAAGTTGGGGAAAAATCAGAGGGACCTCTTAATTGCAAAACGGGGAAAACGTTAAGGACCCAATTTACGCAATTGAAAAGTGGAGGATATAAATCACACAATTACGATACTTGGGAACACTCCAAACGATTAACTCAAAAGTATTTCTAAGACCAAAAAATGATAAACCAAATACACTCCTTGTCTACCCTCCTCACTAATGCTTCTACAAGTCTTCTCAACATGCAAAAAGAACGTAAGACAAGGCTAGCATTTTCCCGTGATGGAAGCTACCCCAATTTTCTCTCCAATGACTTCATTCCTAATCCTATATTGTAATTTGTGACCACCCATCCAATGCAGAACACTCATCTCAACAATACCAACCTGACTTTCTTATCAACTCTTACAGCCCAGTATTCGATCTCATTTGACATCGTAAAGGAGCGATAAAATTTTCCTCTAAGGTTGTGAATAATACTTTTCTATCACACATTACATCAGAAGTATTCTACCATTTGATCCACTCTATTTGGTTCCTAGGGTTAACATCTGCTTCTATCTTCCTGTCGTTTTGATTAATTTTCAATCATTATTTACTTATTAAATGCATTTATGAGATAACGTCTTGAAACAGTTTGGCCATAATAAGGTAAGCCTTTCACCATCAACAAACATCCCGTTTATTCAATATATAAAACAGAGATCTAAAACCCATTGAACGCCTTAAAAACAAGATGGAAACACTGAAAAATAAACCTGAAAATGGAAATTTGCATTTGTGACCAATCAAGCTTACCTCCAAACAAGATCGTATCCAGTGACTGGAAATATAAGTACTTCCATAATCACCTGTCGACTTGGGTTTACCATGGCATTCAATAGTATAGTGGATACTTTGTTTTGTTTGCCCACTTATTATCTCTCCTCCCCCTTGACTTATCCACTGAACAATCTCAGCTCTCTGCCAAAAGAGACCAAAACTAAATTAAAAATGAACTCAAATATATGTGTAATGTTTTTAGGGGCAAAATAAAATATAGTTTACGGACAGCAACTATTAATTGCAGAAACATGAAAAAAGAAAAAAAGCAAAAACAATATAATGTCAATTTAACAGTAAACACATTAAGAATATTAATACATCCTTCAACTCATTTAAATTTCATATATCTTACCCTTTCTTCAGGAAATAAATTTGAGAAACAAAATGTTTTCCCTTTGAAAACATTTGTTGACTTCACATGTACATTAGAATCACGTTGTGTCATCTTTTGTCCCCTCAATTTTTTATCAGGAAGTTGAGTTTGTGGCGTAGTTCTATCCGATGCTTTACCGAATGTCACAACATTCATACCCATATCGTGTTTCTCTTGTTTGTTTTTCTCCAAAGATTCTGGCATTATTACTCCAAATTCCTTAATACCCACCACCTTATCAGTTTGGAAGCTTTGGCGAAAGCTTGAGCTTTTACTTTGATCCATAGGCATAATGCCAGTAACTGCTCCTTTTACTAAGTTAAAAGAATTTTAGAAATCAGAAAAGAAAAAAAAATTAAAGCTAAGAACTCCATAAAAGCATATTCACAAACTATTTAAGAAAAACCTAATAGATTAACCAAAAAGTAGACAAGGAGCACACATAACTACATCATGATGATAGCACACCTTTTGGAAGAACAAGATCATTAGCAGTGTGACGTCCTAGAACAGGGACTTGTCTCTTTTGACGGTCACAATCTTCCAGCCATGAGGTTTTAACAACAAAAATGACACTTTGTGCAGCAATACTCCTTACATCCTTCTTTTCCCTGTAAAAACACAAATGCATGTGAAGATAAATCATAAGTATTGGAAAAGGAATACGGTTTGCCAAATTATATCCATCAGAAAGATATATTTGAAATTCATATCCAAGAATCATCTAGATCGATCACCTAAAAAACTAACAAAGAAATTTGGAGAAGCTATCAAGATACAGAGACATTTTAGGCATCCGTTAAGTTTATTCTTAATACCAGAATAGACTTACATTTCTGTAGGATTCCCAATTACTATGTGGGTCAACTTAGCATTTAAAGACATGTATCGGGAGCCTCCACCTTTACGCACCATATTAACTAGCTTACGCATTTCAGAAGCTTCAAAACCAACAAGTGATATTCTGCACTCTGCTAAGTACAGGTCATTGTCGTCAGATTCAGAATCATTGGCAACAGCACCATCTAAGTTCAATTCATTGCTGGTCTGTAATAGACGTGCTTCAGCATCTGCCTCTTTAACAAATAATGGAACATTTGAAACAGACGACATATGTTCTGACTGTGTAGCTTCTGGATCTATATCCATAGACTCGGCACAATCTGAAACTAGCATATTTGAATCTGCAGCTCTTGAGGATGAGCCAGATTGCATTTTCCCAATATCCTTTTCCTGGCTATGTTGCGCTGTTAAGTCCCTAGTCACCTTACGCGAAGACAAAGATCCACTCTGAACAGGGTAGGACTCCTCATTCAAACATGCTATCCAAATAAAAGTACAAAAATATAAATTGAAGTCAGAGAAGAAAACCAAGAAACTCCAAAACGGAGATTTTGAGAGAAGAAAGAAATCTGAAAAACTTAATCTAAAACTATTTTTTAAAATCTAATTTTTAGAATTACAATGTGGATCACACACACTAACTGAAAAAGAATAACCACAACTAATTGAAGTCCACACTAAAAGCCCAAAGCTTGGCTGACAAAGTGTCGAGTTCAAGAGTATTCTAGTCTCTAGAACTCTGCCACTAACACATACTCCCATATACTCATTACATACCCCCCTGTTAAGATTATTTCTGTAGAAATCTATCAGAAAGTGTCTGAGACTCAAGATCCCTGAATTTTGGGATGATGGAATCAAATTAATCACCCTAGCAATCTATTGTAACAGCGAAAATCTATCAAGAAAAAAAGTGCAAAGAAAAGAAAAAATAACGGAAACATTTTCTAACAAATGAAGTCCTGTTATTTGGTTCGAAACCCAAAAGGTACCACAACATATAGCACTAAAGCATAAAAGTTACCTCTTCGAGCAACAGATTGATCAAACCATTTCATTGTGACAATATGAATGTGGCCCCAACGTTTTGCCACCTTATACTTATCACCTTCAGGAATGTAAGAACAGTCAAGGACACAAATATACACCGTGTACTAAGATCTTTGAATTGAAATACTGAATTATTCAGTTAGAGAGGATCAGATGCACAGAAAATAAGAACAAACCTTTCATACTTTTACACCAATCATAAATACAGAAGGGTAGAAAAAAATATTTAAGCAATCGGAAAATTCACTTCAGATTGGTAAAAAACATAAATAAATAGATGCAATTCATACTAATAGATTAAGAATAAACAACAAATACTGGAATAATACCAAGCATCAATGCCTCGGAGCATGTATTCCTGAATTTTTGTCTAAATGAATCCTAGTTATTACCAGTTTAAACTAGAACGTTAACTAATACGGAATCTACAAATACTAAGAAACATAATTTGAACTTCAATTTTGCCAACTAGGTGAAAAAAATAAATCAGAAAATTCGTTACAGACTGCTAGAAATACATATAATGATATAAATACAGGCCAGTCATTCTAACAGATAAGAATAACCATAACAAATAGTTAAATACTACCAAGTACCATGTATCAATACAACAAAGCAGGTAATACAACAAATAGGTCAACAATATTTAGTCAAGTAATTATTAATAAGCACAACAAGGTTAGCTTTACAGTCTCAAAAAGAAGATATTGTGCAAGATAAGAAAAATGTTAATGCAGACATTGGAATCTAGCAACAAGTTAATGAACTGACTACAGAAATAACCTTAAAGCAAAATTGTGAAAGAGATTTATGCAGCAGACGGTGAAGCTGCGGAAAAAAAAATCGTATAAATCAAAGAGGATTTGCTCTCCTCTTCTCAAAGAACAGTTGAATATTTGCACGTCTGAAAGAAACATCACTAATTGATAGAATTAATAAAAAGGATATATCAGAAATCAAATGTGTGCACTTCTTTGTCAATTCTGCACAGTATTTTCCACCATTTTGTAAAATAATCTTTTCCATCTCTTTCCGCTTATCTGAAAAAACTCAAAGCTAATGAGCATCTAACAGAGAAGCATTCTATTATGACCAATACTAACAGACATATAATTTACAACCTGCTGGGAATCCAGTCACACAGATCCTTAACCCAGAGAAAGGAAGAACCTTATATGACTCTTGAGGAACAACACGATGCTCATCCGAGCATTGCTTTAACCATTCATAAGTAACTATTGGTTTCTTCAGGACATTCAAAGCCCACTGCCAGACATGACATGGTGTATATTAGATTGTATGGCAAAAAACTACATTTAACAACAATCAAAACCTCCACAAAGATTGGATAAGTGTGGAATAGGTTTACTAAACTATTGTGTGAGCAAAACAGACAGCTTTAATATACAATAGGAAGATGAACTTATTAGTGGTCATCAAGATGCACTGTTGAGATGTATCCAAACCCGAAACTAAATGAGATAGACCAAGAAATAACACATATGAGGTCCATTAAGAGCCATATTAGCCACCAAAAATCCCCGACAATTTGGGATATAAACCAAGTGAAGACCAAAGAAAAATGTTAATAGTGGCCAACCGCACATAAAGGAATAAACTTAAGATTCTGACACTATTGTTGCATTTTGTATTCTGTATACAAGTGCTTCTCACTACACACTTTCCCTACAAATTCTATATAGCTTCTTTCTCGGTTATATATAACACTGAGATGCACAATGATTGACACTTACATTTTACGTATTTACTTACATAAAGATTTTCGCTCTGATTATTTACTAATTTTACACTACCATAAAACATTATAACCAGTGAACCAACATAAGCTTCAAATTAGAAATGAAATCCACCTTTGGTTCAAGATAAATCAAACACTGAAAAACATCATCTTTAACATAATTGCACAGAGAGAGAGTAAAGCATGTATAACATACTAAACATTCTTAAATACAAACATGGTAATGAGCATAATAGATTTATTCTACTGACTAAAATACTAGCCAAGAGTAGAGTTAATTAACACCAACTATGACAAAGACTAGATACTTTTTACATTGATATTAACGTGCATAACTGCATACAATTCCCTAAGTGATTTTATGTGATACATTGGGGGACAGGGTATTAATATGCAACAGAAAATATAACATATAAACTAACTAGGAATATGAATAAAACGGAAGGACATTAGGACAGACCAACTAGCCTGGAACAATAAAAAGGGTATGTCATAGTTGAGAATAATATAAAAGTACAGAACAAAAACTTCAGGTACCAGACCTTGTACTTTTGAGCCAAAACATTTTTCACGATGACAAAGTTCAAATCTGACGTCGGTTTATGTAGAGCTCCTCCCATCTCAGTCACTAATTCTTCTATCTTAACCTGCAGGGTTACATACAATAATACTACCAATTGAGAGCAAAACTAGGAAGGGAGAAGTGAAGGGTAAAATACGAAGAGAAATCAACTGAAAACTTATGGGCCTTCAGCACAATGCTAACAAAATACCCTCTCCTCCATTTCAAAGCCAGAAGCGAGGATTTTGACACCATCCATAGTAAAGCAACATGTGAAGCCTTGTTTAGGCAGAGGTCTTCCTTCTTTAGCACACTGAAGAACACATCTAGGACCTGCTCAATAATAAATAAACCAAAACTGAGGAACAACAGCTACCTCAACTTCCACTATGAAAACCAACACAACCGCACACGTATATATATCGAATATGACTGTGTCTGAGTGTATTGTAGTCCATCACTGAAGGCTTAAACCTTATCAGTTTCAAAAAATGAAACTTCAACGCTCTAACTATCCAGTCTAACGCTAAAATAAAAACTCTATCGAATATGACTGTGACGAGATTTCAAATCTTTGTTTTCTACCATTTTTCCTAGATTGTGCAAAAGCATGGGATATTTACTAGTTGTTTACTGCCTGGCAACAACACTTTAGATGGAAGGTGTGTTCGGTATCCAACATGTGTCGATGTCATGGGGACACACACCAACTTCTACAGAGTCCATAGCAACGACAAATCTAATCGAATTTGTGTCTGGTGTATAACACATGTTAGTGTCCGCCACCAAAACAACACTGACAAATGTGATTACAATCAATTAGGTCATTTTCTCAAATTGTTACTGGTGTTAGTGCATGGCTGTGTCAGCGATTCATATACACCAGCAAATGTAGTTACATTCAATCACTTCTATTTTCTCAGATTATTGCCAATGTCTACGTATATGTATGAGTGTCATATCAGGTGTTCGTGTATCTGTATGTATGTACTTCATATGTTGTTTAAACAATCAATTACATAGTTATTTTACAACATCAGCTGAAAAATTGAATTATAAATTACTAATAATAGCAATATTCATAAGAATCTATAACTGAAAACACGCACCGAGCATTTTACATCCCTTCGATTTAAGATCTTCAAATTTCTCCTGAAAAAAAGGGAAAAAATCAATAAATCACGAAAAAAGGAAAATGCAATCTGAGAGTGGAATGGATGAATTACATGTTTACTACAAGAAATTAGGTGATAATCATTAGGACCGTTACGAGACGGATCACAACAGAGGTGAATTTGAGCACCATTATCTTTTACGGCATCGTGAAGCGTGGCGAAGACTTCAGGCGGAACAAGGTTACGCGACATGAACACGTTTACGCCTTGAAATGATTTCGGCTTCGACATTTTCTTCTTCTTCGAATCAATTCTCTATCTGTCGCTTTCACTGAATTTCGACAGTGAAGTGAAATGATGAAGAAGAAGATGATGATTTTGTGAAAGAGATTTTGTGTGTGGAATTGGAATTAGGTTTTGACGAGAGTGAAAGTTTAAACAAAAACGCGGGAATGCGAATTCAGAATTTCGATGTAGATGTTGGAAGGGTTTAGCATCTCACTCACCCCTAAAGTGAAGACATTTTTTTATAGTTATCCAACAATGTTACAGAATTTTAAGTTTCACAAAAAAATAATAAAAACAATGTCCCAGAATTTTATTTTATTTTGATTTTAACTGTGTTCAATGTTTATTTCAAAAAAAATGTATTAAATGTTACACACATTTTTTAAACAAAGTTACATGGTTGAAGTAAAAAGGACAATGTCATTTAAAAAAAAAGGAGAGTGTCATTGTTACTGTTATGATGTGTGTTGAAACTGTTGATTATTCTGTCATTGTTAACAATGAGATGGTGGGTTCGATCATACTAGGCAGGGGGCTGCGACAAGGAGACCTGTTGTCACCCTATTTATTTATCTTGTGTGCGGAGGGTCTATCCGCTCTTATCCGTAAAGCTGAACGTTGCGGAGATCTTCATGGCATATCTATATGTACAAAATTGCTCTCATATTTACTTTTTTGCAGAATTTTTCCTCAGGGCAGTGTGAACTTATGGCCACGATTATGTGGAGTCTTTGGAAGAGCCGAAACATGAAACTTTGGCAGCAGAAAAATGAAACTAATGTGCAGGTGTTTCAACGTGCAAATCACTTACCAGAAGAATGGAGAGCAGCCCAAGACATTAGAGCTCGCAGCAACAACCAAAATACCACCCAACAAGTGCGCAACACAAGTCTAGAAGAAGATCGTTGGAGGAAGCCGACACCTGGCAGGTATAAATGCAACATTGATGCATCATTTTCTACTTCTCTTAACATGGTTGGATTGGGTATGTGCCTTAGAGATGATGATGGTGCATCTGTTCTTGCAAGAACGAAATGGTTTGCCCCTCTTTGTGATGTAAAGGTGGGAGAGGCGGTTGGTTTGCATACAACCTTGGATTGGATCTCTAATCAACAATTTGATAATGTCGATTTTGTTCTTGATTGTAAAAAAGTTGTTGACTGTGTCAATTCTAGTTTAGATGATAGTCGTGAATTTGGGTGTATTATTACTGCTTGTAAACAACTGCTAGAGGATAGATTTCAGAACTCTCATGTTGAGTTCAACAGAAGGCAGGCAAATAGGGTAGCTCACGAGTTAGCTCAGGCAACCATGTCTAATCCTAACCCCCATATTATTGATGATGTACCTACATGTATTTGACATATTTTACATAATGAAATGCAATGAATTTATTCCTTCAAAAAAAGAATTACCTCCTCTTAATATCTATAATTGTCTTAAAAAGTTTTATATGCTTATACTTTATGAACTTTTAGAGTAGTTTGTGCATTGCAAAATTATACTCTTGTCATTAAACAAAAATTGTGGTTTTTTTTTCTCGATTTTTTTATATTTTTGTGTTGTAATTATATTTTTCAATTTTATCTATTCTAATCCTTGTCAAAAAAAATATATCTATTCTAATTGAAACATAGTTATAAGTTTTTGCTATTAATAGCAATATTTTAAAACCATTTAGCGTGAAATTGGACTAAGTTTTTTTAAGAAAAACAAAAATTGGACTAAAATGAAATTAATTAACAGTTTTTAAAATAAAATGTTCTTTGAAATAAAAAAAAATTAAACAAGCCAAAATAAAATCCCCCTTAATATAAGAAAATCATATGTTGTGGAAAACCATTATTTAACCTTGCTTAAGAATCATCCACGTCTTATTATTAAGGGTAAAAGAGGTCTAAAAATTGCTTTTTGTAACTAAGTTAGATCACTTAACTACTATGATGTTATCTAAGTACTGGTTTGCCATTAGTTAGTTGTTTTCCTCTCAAAAAATAACATTGTCATCACATGCCAACTACATAAAAACACTTTTCGGTTGACAAAAAGTGAAGAGTTTGCTTTAGTACAACAAGATACATAATGTCAAGAGAACTTTTTCGATCAAAAGTTCACTCTTCTCTCCTTCAAACTTTTGGCTCTCAAATTTGAAATTCAAATTCAAACTCATTTTATTCACAAGTACACACTTTTATACAAGACTCTATTATATAAGATTCAATACTCTCTCAGAACTCCCTTCTTTTTTCTCTCACTCTTTCTTATCTATATTTCATCATCTTCTCCATTTTTCTAATCTTTACTTTCTTCTTATTGTTGCAGAAAATGATCACTTTTTTCACTGATGAAGAAGCCCAATGAAGGAAAAACATGGGTAAGGTAACAAGAACAACTCTTTTTTTTTTCTTCAGCTGCATAACATGACAAATTCATCAGTACCAAATGACATTCACTTCCAAACTGTAATAAATAGATTATTTCAGATCTATAATAAAGTTTTACACTATACTCAATCTTCTTCAAATACTTTTACAGTTTATCCTTTGTTTTTGTTTTTTTGGACAAAAAAATAGACAAGAAATGAAGATTATGAATATCACCTTGAGTACAAAGATAAAAAGAAGTAGCAATCATGTCTGTTGTGATTTAATGAAAGAATCATCGAAGATAAAAGGGGAAAACAATAAAGAAGATGGAGCACAAGAACCAACTTATATGTATGTGTGATAGTTGGCGTAGAGAGAGTAACAGTAAATAGTATTTTTTCTTTTAATTTTATTTTATTTTTGTATGAG
>Ga0228710_1000161_pt1 | contig 64081 bp, 30 predicted proteins | sample MedpolnodulmetaG_FD_177995 | JGI IMG/M metagenome (GOLD analysis project Ga0228710, IMG submission 177995) | Root nodule microbial communities from Medicago polymorpha collected in Santa Monica, California, United States - pink nodules | ecosystem: Host-associated > Plants > Roots > Nodule...
CCATTCCGTTTCCAAAGGAACAACGTCTGCTGCAATATAGTTGTTATTCTTGTCTTGATTTGGAGACAAGTTACAGAGAAGGTGGTTGCAGAGACAAGTGCAGAGTTAGTGGTCGTACACTTCGTACATTGTCCTTTGTCAACTCTGATGAAGGGAGCTTCTGATGAGATATGCTTCTGATGGTCATAGCTTCTGATGACCTTTGCTTCTGATGTCCTAGCTTCTGATGACGTGTCTTCAGGAGCTCTTCTCCAGACTCGTTTCTTCAGTAGCTGTTCTTCAGACGCATTCTTCAGATGCATTCTTCCAGATGCTTTTAAGCTTCAAATGAATTCCTTTGCTCTTGACTTGCTCAATCAGAATCTCTATGAATATATCTTTGATCATGATCCTGTACACTTGAACAAATGTTTAGCATATCCAATTGATAATTTTTAATACCTTGTTATCATCAAAACTCAAGAGTCTGATATTGTGAAACACCCTTTGTTCCAACATGCACCATAGAACACAACTAGCTGTAATGTGGAAGCTTCCTTGCATCTTGTCACATCCATTTCATGACACTCAGGTGGTTTTAGGCTTGGAAGAGAAACTGATAATGTAAGCATAGACATGCCCTGCCAATTTGAGGTCACATTTGAATCATTAGTCCAACAATAAAATAGGGTTATATTTAAAAAGTTTAATTAAGTAAATGGTCCCCAACAATAAAAACACACTTTTTAGTCCATGTAACATTTTCTTTTAGCATTTTAGAGACAAAAAATGTTGACAGAAAATTTGTACAAGGACTAAAAATATTGACGGAAAATTTTACAAAAATTAAACATACCAACGAAAAAATTTAAAAAACTAAAAAGTATGATTTTATTTTATCAAGACTAAAAGTAAAATTCTAAATATTTATAAGAATCATTTCCTTAATTAACCCTATATAAAACTAGGTAATAAATTAAGACATGCCAATAGATAGATAAAGGAAGCAGTAACAAAGGTCCAATAATGGCCAAGGTAGGCATCAGCAACATAAGCACCTAATATTGGAGTGATCCAAATGGTACCAACCCAATTGGTGACATTGGTAGAAGAAGTCACAGTACCTTGATGAAGCTTCGTTATTAAATATAAGATCAAATTTGATGATATCCCATAATAAGCCATTCTCTCAAATACCTCATACACTGCATCAAAAATACATTTCATTGTCAACGATGTGATTCAATGTGGTCCAATAACACATAAAGGGCTTTTGATTCCTTTCTCACAACTTGTTAGATATTTTTAACAAGAGAAATGCTAGCAACACACATAAAACTTGACTCCTCCTATTTTCTCAAAATTAACTTTTGGTCCATCCATTTCTAAAGGGTTTCTGGTCCCCTTTTCACAACTTGTTAGATTTTTCTATCCTCCATTTTGAATGAGTGACATCGTCATTAATAACATGACACATTTAACTGCGACCAAAATGAATCAACGTGGACATTTCAACCAAATCAAAGTCAACTTTGGAACAAAAATGTTATACTTATAAGAGTTATACTTATAATACTGATATTGATTCATTTTTATACAAATATCCTAACTTATAATTCTATATATACATATATCTAAAGGCCTAAAGGGGATACATATATACTTGTCATAAAATAAAATAAAGAGATACATAATTTTGGGGTGATTTTTTTTCTTCATTTTTATCCTTTATTTAAACTATTTTATCCTTTTTATAATATTATTTAAATTACTTATTAAAATATCGTTAAATCTCACTCAAATAAGAACTTCCCTTCAATAGAAACAATATTGAATATTATAATACAAGCTTGTTTTAATCTTATTCACCAAAAATATTTGATTATTGTATGTATATGCCAAGATTTGTATCTATAAAATTAAGCGCAATAGAAAAGTGGATAAATGGATACGTTCCGCTGGTATTTTTATACTCACGTATAAGGTATTTTTCAATTTATTAATAGCTAAATGTGTTCTTTTATGCATGCAGATTCAATAATTGGATTGGGTTTATTCAAAGAAGAATAATTGGATTGGGTGCAAAAAAGTTCAATAACTATGGGATAAGAGTTTGCACTAGAAGATAGAAATAAATACTCCTACAACAGGCTATGACGCTTAGGGTTGTATTCTTCTGCCACCAGTCTATAACACTCCTTAGACCATCCCAAAAGGGATTTAACCATTTAAGATTTGGTAGTTTGGTCCCTATGAGGTCCTTCTATTGGGGGAAATTTAAGTATTTAAGGGGGAAAAGGTTTCACTTTAGTATTTCAATTTTATATGGGATCTATCTTTTATTAATATCAGAATATTGAAATCAATCGTATAGAGTTATTGATAGATAATTAATGAGTCTTATTTAAGAAATTTCTGTGTGATTGAATAATATTTTTTTAATGATAAACGGATTGAATATTTATTGGATACTACTAATAAAAAATTATAAATAAATTATGTGCACACGTGAGTTTCATTTAAGTAACAAAAAATGAATGTTTCTATCGTAAATACTCTTATGTTATTGTTTGCTTTTTTTGTCATACTAACTAGTACCATGGACCTCTTCAATAAATAAAAAATAGTACCCTAGGACACTATAGAGTTGACAAAAGAGTTGTATGGGAGTTTGTATGACAAACTAGTACCCATGGACCTCTTCATTTAAGTAAAAAAAATAAATAGATACAATAATGCAGGCAACATGTGCCCAAATGGAATGCAGGCAACATATAAAAGCTTAAGGTTTGTTATCTGAGAGTTTGGAGGGGAAGAAAATGGAAGGTTTTGAACGGTGAGAAATGTAGGGGAAAATGATAAGATCTTTTGTCATTTTAAAGAGTAATTTTTTAGTGAAAGATAAATTAACACTTTTGATTAGTATATTTTTTAATTTTAAGAATATTATAACTACGTACATTAAATTTGAAGAATTCATGTAAATTCTCCAAAAAAGAAAAAACTAAAACTTTCCTCCAATACAATTTTTGAGTTCCCCAAATGAGGATGATTTGTATTATGAATAAAAATGAACCCCTCTCAACATCATCTATTTCTTACATTTGCTCCTTCATTTTTTTTTCAAACTCATATGCTCCCTTCCCCTCCAAACTTGCAAACAAAGTCTAAATAAACAAAAAAAAAATACTATTTATAAAAAAAAGTATTATTTTCTTCTCTAAATATAAAATCCTATTGACTAAATTAATTAAATTAGTAATAATTATTATTGAATTTATTAATAGTTTATATTATTTTACTTCACTCTCTTAAGAGATGATTGAGTTACACTTTCATCTCTTACAAAATTAATATGTATTAGACTTTATTTTATTTTATAAGACAATCGATATTAAAAATTAATTAATTGTTAAATTAATATATTTCTCCTTGACACGAGTTTATACCCAGTCATCCAACCCCTACACTTTAAATTATTTTAAATTTTAACATAAATATATATTATTATGATAGCGAGTGTATTTATTTATTTTTATTTTTTTGGGCTCAAGAGATAGCAAGTTAGCAACTGTATTTAACCCATCATTTAAGTAAAAAAACATTATTTCTTTATAATACTTTGAACATTTCAAATCTACCTGAAAAAACTGATAATCAACTTTGAACATTTCATTACTAATTTTAATTTTTTCTTCAAAAAGAAAAGAAAAATTACTAATTTTAATTTTAGAATATAGTGGTATGTTTTAAAATTTTAATTTATATAAAACAATAAATATCCCTTCAAAAAAATAAAACAATAATTATAAGGAATCATTATAGTAGTACATCTCTTTGTACGCCTAAGCTAATGCATGACCTACCTCTCCATCAAGAATTTACTCATCTATTAATTTCGAACGAGGTCATAAAGTATAGCAACAAATAAAATCAAATCTCAACTGCATCATACAGCTGTATGTGTGATAAGATATCCAGGTCCTTAAATATAAACTGTGTAATCAAGTTATGAGATAGAGTCTCAATTCGTGTTAACCTTTATTTTAGATAAAAATGAAGTTAAATTTTAGCATAGGATTTGATAGACTTGATTATTCATTTTTCATACTTGAAGTTGAAAACTTCATCAAACATATATGTATGTATTTTAATCAAACACCCGAAGTTTTTTGAGTAGAACTCCCTCCGTCTCATTATATATGATATTTTTTCGCTCATATTATTTCTAAAATTCTCACTTTAGGGTATACTAATAATTTTCAATACTATTAACTTTTTCCACTAATATACACATTTATTTTATCTTTAAGTCACCTAATTACTTCACTAGTTGTTATTAATAAGAAAACTTTAGTAAATGAAATTCATTTATTATTAAAATTAACATAACTAATGACTTTCTTAAAATTGTAGATGATACGGATGGGTACATAATAATGTATCTTGCAAAGTGTGGCTCTTTGCCACTGTTAGGTTGTTGTGGTTATTGCAAAATAAAAAATTAAAATATAGGAAATGTTAACTTGTGCCCTTAAGACAGAAGTTAATGATTCAAATATATAAACAATTTATTGCAATGTGCACATTGCATTTAATCTTTAACTTTTTAATCAATTAAAAGCACAAAATTTTAGAAAATATTTCTTCTTTTGGGTTCCTTAACATGAGCCCTAAGGCACAAGTTAAAAATATTGACAGTATGGTTATTGCAAAATAATAAAACAAATTTTAGCAACGCTTATTAATTAAAAAAAAAAAAAAATGAGCATAGATGAGAGAGCAAGAGGGAATGGCATACCAACAAAGAAGGAACAAGCTTTCCAACAACCAGTTTTGGATTTGAGAATAGGTTTCCCTTTAAGATCAACAGTTCCATCTTGTGTGAACTCACTCACTACCCTTCCCTCTTCCATGCTAACCTTTTTTGATGGAGAACAAAATCAAGAGCAAGAACAAGCAATATTGCTTATTTTTCTAGCTTACTAACTAGTTCTCCCAAGCCAAGTTGCACTCAGTTTTGAAGTGACCATTCAAGAAATGCCACAATTTTATAGAATGTATTGCTAACTAAGTAGCTCTAACTGGTAACTGTCATGGGACCACTATTATTAATATTCATCACTTTTAGCACACCGCCAATTCTGGTAAATTTTTTAATTGGGCCGTATCTAAACTTTTCTGAATAAATTTGGATTGTTCGCTGTAAAATTGAGAACACATCTAAGTTAAATCCTTACTTAATTTAAATAGTTTTTTAATCTTTAAAAGAAATTACTTATAATTTTAGTCCCTGCTAAAACAAAGTTTGTTTAATTATCCTTAAACTTTTTAACGATTTTTTTGAGACAAGTTTAGAACATTATGAAAGGTTTATTTACTAAAATCTAGAATTTTTTAACATGAAATAAATTAAATATGAATTTTTGTAAACGACAAAAGTTTAAGATAAAAGTAACCAATATATGCACGTAGAAATCAATTTTTTGTGATATTTTCTGTAGAGAAACTTTTAATAACTTCTTAACACGTCTATAAAATATTATTGAAAAACTTAAAAGGTCACAATTTTATAAAAACGAAAAACATGTTTAACCCTATTTTTTTTTAACAAATCTAAGTTTATTCATAAAAGTTTAGAAAACGCTATCAACATGTTCTCTATAATTTTATTCATTAAGGTTTAGAAAACAATGTCAACATATTGTCTAAGGCATATTTTAACATTTTTATTTTTTAAAATCATGTAGCTCTTATGAAATTTATGCATGACTAATATAGCTAGTTAGTGGATTTTATTTAAATTTTAGTGTACTCTTCGAGCTTCTCAAAATTTTAAAATAGAAAAAATTGATCCAGCAATACTTTAAAAAATCATTTTGATATGATAAACAAACAAAAATAATAACTTCTGTTTTATCAAAAGTCTATAAATCCTAATTCTAAATGAGGAGGGTTATTTTGACTCTAAGAGCAACTCTTTTGAGTTACTCTAAATCACATCCCTCCATCTTGTTTTAATCTAACCACCCTAATTGATTATTAAATCATCTCTCATGATCAAGTAGTACTAAATCATTCCCTTGTTGTAAGCGTAAAAACGGTATGGATCATCTTCCTCTCACGCAGATCTTAAGAAACAAGGATTTGAATATGAATTACAGTTTTTTTCGATAAATTATGAATCTTTGTTTTTAAGCTGCGGAAATTATGAATTACAGTATTTGCCACACTAACCATCTCACCTAGAGCAGTCAAAATAGACCAGGCCTATCGGACCGAGCCGCAAAAGCCCAAAAAAATGTAGGGCTTGGACACAAAAATTTGGGTCGTTTAAAACAGGGCCTTTTTATCCCGAGACCGTCGCGGGCTAGCCCGACCGGGCCGCGGGTAGCCCACCATGAAGATGTAGTCATGATTCAATTATTAACTGAAGAATGATTTGCTGGAACAAAAATAGTTACCACGAGACACATTTGTCTAACAATTAACATGATCCTAGTCTTGCTATGTAATCTGCAACCAAGCTAATATCATTTTATTAACTTTTACATATAATTGGACATACATGTGTGTCCTACATAGATTCATTTTGCACTGATACTAAAACATAAGTAGTAAACATATACTTTAGCTTCAAATGTTATGAATACAAATTTGGGCGATTATTCTAAGAAGTGAGAATACTTTATGAAAAAAACAGTGGTAAATTGCTAATTAAGTTGTCAGTAGGTATTTTTTAGTGTAATTTTTTATTTTTAAATTAAAAGCTTTAAGTAACCGGGCGAGCCTGAAAGCCCGTAGCCCACAAAGGGTCGGGCTTGGACAGATTCTTTTTAGCCCGTTTATCTTCCGGGCTTTTTGGCCCGGTCGGCAAAAGCCTGAGCCCAGCATGGGCTGGCCCGTCGCGGACCAGGTAGCCCGTTTTGACAGCTCTAATCTCACCTCACCTCTCCAACCAGAATTTTCTACAATAATTTAAATTTGAGAATCATATTTCTTCAAATTTGAGAATTTTGTATTATTCAAAGATAAGGAGAATAAAATTATTGGAATCTAAAAATAATGTCGAAAGTCGCTAGATTTTATGGAGTCCAAATTCTTTGTGGAAATCCAAGGGCATAAAATAGACCCAGTAGACATAGAATTGAAATTCAAAGGCAATTTTGTTCATGACAATTGATAATATTTGAGAACATATGTGGAAGGATAGAGGGATGTTAGAAGTGGAAAACTCCATTGATGAGTTTGGGAGAAGTTGGTTAGAGGAGAGAGAAAGAGAAAGGGAAAATGAATTTGGAAAGTTGTTATTGTTATTGATATGAATAGTTCATACAAGTATATATAGAACTTAGTAGTGTGATACAGCTGGCATTGTAACAGCTATTACAGTTAGATACAAAAGTCTCTAATGTAATAGACTAAGCTTAACATATTGAACTAAGTCTGCTTATGCTAATACTCTAATATTCCCCCTTCAAACTGAGGGTGTCTCAAACCCTGAGTTTGTCTCTGAGATATAAGAACCTTGATGTGGACAAAGATTTAGTGATGATATGTGCCCACTGACCATGTGCAGGGACATGAGAAACTAGGAGACTTTTGTTCATGACTTTCTCTCAGCCAAAAACTATATCCAATTCCATGTGCTTTGTTCTGGAATGAAGGAAGGATTGTGAGCTAGGGAAACAGCACTGAGATTGTCACAATATATTTGTGGCACTTTGATGGGAACTTTAAACTCATGAAGGAAAGATTGCATCCAAAGTATCTCAGTATATGCTTGAGCAAGGCTCCTGCATTCTGCTTCAGCACTTGACCTAGCCACTAATGTTCGTTTCTTAGCCCACCAAGAAACAAGATTAGAACCCAAATAGATGCAAGCTCATGAGGTACTTCTTCTATCATCGGGGTCTGATGCCCAATCAGCATCACAGAAGCCAGTAAGAGTAAATGGTTCATGAAGAGGAGCAGCCTTGATAAGCAGAACATGATGAAGGGTTCCTTGAAGATATGTAAGTATCCTTTTTACTGTTTTCCAATGATCTTCAATAGGAGCAGAGAGAAATTGGCACACTTTATTTACTGAATAAGATATTTCTGGTCTGGTGATAGTAGCATACTGCAGACCCCCTACTATAGATCTGAAGAAAGTGGGATCAGGAACATGATTGGAACCAAATTTTGAGAGTTTGGTGCTGGAAGCCATAGGGGAGGCCACACTATTTGCATTACCCATATTAGCTTTGGAGAGAAGATCCCTGATGTATTTTGTTTGGGAGAGTAGAAGTGATCCTGAGTCTGAGTGGTGAACTTCTATACCAAGGAAATAGTCCAGCTTACCCAGATCTTTGTGAGAGAATTCAGAGTTTATTTTTGAACAAGTTGCTTAATTAAACTCTCAGAACTTCCAATAATGATGATGTCATCAACATACAAAAGGATGAAGGTACAATGATTATGTGCATGAAGAATGAAGCGTGAAAGATCATACCTGCTAGAATGGAACCCCAATTTAAGCAAAGCATTGTCGAGTCTCTCAAACCAGGCTCTTGGTGCTTGTTTTAGACCATAGAAAGCCTTATTCAGCAGCAAACAAGTGAAGGATCAATTTGTTTAAATAAGAGTGAGGATGGTTCTCACAGTAACAAGTTTGGCCACTAGGGAGAAGGTTTCAGTGTAGTCAAAACTTGCTTTTTGATGGAAACCATTTTCCACTAATCTGGCTTTGTATTTGTTAATGGTGCCATTAGGATTTTCGTTGAGTCTAAAAACCCATTTACATCTTATAGCTTCCCTATTAGGAGGTAATGGAACAAGAGTCCAAGTGTTATTGTGTTTTAGAGCATCATATTCAACCTGCATAGCATGATGCCATTGGGGTCCATAAGAGCTTGCCTATAACCTGTTGGTTCAATATGAAATAACAAAAGTGTAGGTTGTAATATGGGTTGAACAATACCACGTTTACCCCTAGTGGCCATGGAATGAGCGTTGTGATGATGAATGTGATGAGGAGCAGCAACAGGGTTATTAGAGGGAATGAACTCAGCAGAGGACACATGAGAATGTGTAGAGTCAGACACAGAAGCAGATGTGTTAGTGTCAGAAGGAGATGGTGGAATAACAGTAATAGGAGTAGGATTAAAGACAACATCAGAATTAAAGGCATAAGTGCCATTAGAATCTGGAGAGGAAAAATGTGGAGGAAGACGAGAATTTTGATGAGGAGGACTAATAGATGAAGAAGCAGATACATGCGGAGATGGTGATGAATTAATAGGTGTAGCACGAGGGTTAGTGGAGGTAGGGGATGAACGTATAGAGTGTAGTCTGAAGAAGGTAAATTTATGGTGGTTACTGGTGTGGGGAGAAAGGTAGAGAGAGCAGGTGAAATGGTTTGGTCAGATGTACAAGACTGAGAAGAAAATAGTTCTTTGTTGGGAAACTTGTGTTCATTAAACACAACATCTTTGGAGATAAAAAAATTTCCAGTAATGTCAAGACATTTATATCCTTTATGTGAAGGAGAGTAACCTAGAAAGATACACTCTTTGGAATGAAAATTCAGTTTTTGTGTGTTGAAAAGTCTCAAAAAGGGAAAGCATGAGCAGCCAAAACTCTTTAAAAACCTATAATCTGAACTGTAGGTGAAGCATAAAGAAAGGGGATTTATTGTGTAATGTAGGTGTGGGCATTCTATTTATAAGGTAAGTGGTTGTTGTAAAGGCGTGATCCCAGATAGAAAGAGGCATCTTAGCATGAGCCAGAAGAGTTAGGCCAGTGTCAACAATGTTCCTATGCTTTCTTTCAACAAAACCATTTTGGTGATGTGTGTGGGGAAAGGTTAGTATGTGAACGATACCTTGTTCATTAAGAAATTTAGTAAAAGGACGAAATTCACCACCACCATCAAACTGTAGAGCTTTGATCTTATGATTTAATTGAAGTTCAATCATAGTTTTGAAGTTTTGAAAGGTGACAAGAGTATGAGACTTCAGTTTTAGAGGATAAATTCAAGTAAAACGTGAGTAAGCATCAAAAATAGTTAAGAAGTATGAATACCCACAAGAAGACTCAACAGAAGCGGGACCCCACAAATCACAAAAAACAAGTTCAAGAGGCTTAGCATAGATAGCAGTAGAGGCAGTAGAAGGTAATCTATGAGCTTTACCAAGACAACATGCAGAACAAAAATCAGTAAAAAATTTATTTGGTGTAGGAACATTACATAGTTTCATAACACTATTGAGTACTTCATAGTGAGGATGACCAAGCCTATTGTGCCATAAACTATACAAAGATGAAGTAGAACTATTTAAAGGAACAGTTGCAGGGTAAGCAACATTATTACATTGATAGGTACCAAACTGTAAGCTAGAACTATATCCTACAAGAACACAGTTTTTATTACTACTATAGACTAGAGTAACAGCAGATTTTGACGCATCAGGCAGAGAGGATTCATAAGGATGAAACTGATAGACACCATCACTGCCAAGAGAGCCTCTTAGAAGAACCCTATAAGAAACCTAACATTTAACAAAACAATCATTAGGATGAAATTCAAAGAAAACATTATCGTCTTTAGCAAATTGATTGACACTAACTAAGTTTTTGGTTATAGAAGGAACAAGAAGTAAATTGTTGAGTTTTAAAGTGATGTAAGGTTGAAAAGAGGAGTTAAAACTCATTGAATCAACTGAAGTTATAGGCCGACCTTGTCCATTGCCAATGTGGATTTGATTAGAATCAAATAAGGATACAACATCCACCAAATTTGCAGCATTAGGAGTCACATGATGCGTAGCTCCAGAGTCAGGATACTAAACAGGATTGAAACCAGTTCCATTGGAGTGAATTGACTCAGCTGAGTTACCAGTAAGCAAAGCTTGGGGAGCTTGAGGCCTTTGTCCTCCATGAGATTGAGGAAAGGCAGATAATTGAGGTCTAAAGGAACCTCTAGGAGCAGGAGCACGTGGATCCATCTAGACATTGTAAGGAGGACCATAGCTTGAAGGAGTACCATAGGGAGTATTATAGCCATAGCATCCCTAAGAACTATAGGTATTGTAGTAATCCGGTTAAAAAGTGGAGAAGCGAAAGTGGCAGTAACTAGCATCATGCCCAATCTTTGAGCATATTTGGTATTGAACATAGGCTCTACCACCAACATTACCACCAAAATGGCCTCTGAATCTTCCACCAAAACGGCCACCACGGCCTATGAATTGACTTCCTCTTCCTCCAAAATTAGGGTTAGATTGAGGAAATTGATTATTTCCATTTCCATCAACATTGAAACCTTGAGACTGAGCACTAGTTTCAGTAAGATGAACAAACATTGGTTAAGTAACTACAACTTTCTTGAATCTCTCATTGCGAGATTCTTGATTTAAGAGCTGTGATTCAAGCTCATCGAGAGATATAATGTCAGATCTCGCATTTACACTAGCAACCATAGAGTTAAATTCCTAAGGAAATGCCTCAAGAACAAGTTCAATTAGGTCCCTATGAGACACTTGATCACCAATTGAAGCAAGAGATTCTGAGATACAGCGAACACGCGCAACAAACTCAGCAATAGTGCACGAGTCTTTGGTGATGGATCTGAGCTCATATCGTAGTTGACGCAAACACGTCTTCATCTAAGTAAAGAAATAACTATGGATCTCATCCCAAACCTGGTGCGAAAACCGGAGAAGAATAAACCACGAGAGTAGCGATGGCGAGATTGTTGAGAGAATCCATGTACAGAGCATAGAATCTTGTTCTTCCCATTCGGTGTAAGTTGTATTCTCCGTTCTAGCCTCACGCGCCACGTCGTTGAGAAACACCGGTGGAATCTGCGGCAAGACAACGTGTTTCACCATTTTTGTTCCATGACGCACGCCTTCCACCTGTTGCTTCCATTGAAGATAATTTGTATCATCAAGCTTTACTAAGACAACTTGCTTGAAGGTTTTGGATGTAGAAGCAGATACGCGTTGCGCATCAGCAAAAGAAGACGAAGTGATAGTAGGAGAACCATGGCACTGGATCAACACGCTCTGGATACCATGTTAGAAGTGGAAAACTCCATTGATGAGTTTGGGAGAAGTTGGTTAGAGGAGTGAGAAAGAGAGTTGGTTAGAGGAGAGAGAAAGAGAGAGGGAAAATGAATTTGGAAAGTTGTTTTTGTTATTGATCTGAATAGTGCATACAAGTATATATAGAACTTAGTAGTGTGATAAAGCTAGCACTATAACAGCTATCATAGTTAGATACAAGAGTCTCTAATGTAATAGACTAAGCTTAACATAATGAACTAAGTCTACTTATGTCAATACTTTAATAAGGGATAAGACCATAACAGCATATTTATTTTTCTTAGTGACGCGTAGCAACAAGGAAGCGATGTAGAGGATAATAGTGCTTGATCATGAAGATGATTTAACAATTAATTAAGGATCATTATATTAAAACAAAATGAAGAGATGTGATTTGGAGTAACTCAAAAGAGTTACTCTTGGAGTCAAAATATCCCTCCTCATTCTAAATTGTTAAATATCAAAATCAGTGTTTATCAAAATTCTTAAAAAATGGGTCTTTAATAAAGATTTTAAACGACTTTGTCAATGTGTGAAAATTTTAATCGAAGGCAAATCTTGTCCCTTTTTACCATCAAAGCGAAATATAAGGGATAAAATATATAGATATGTACTCGCATCTACATGCACAACTCGTACATAAAGGCCAAAACAGAATTACACAAAGAAGTAGTGATACAAATAATAACACCCAATTCTGAATGGCAACTTAACTGTACTAAACAAAATAACATGGATGTTGCAAGGATCAAGGTGAGGACAAAACATTGCTCAATTTTGAATGAGATCTTTAATGTTCTAATCAATTAGACACATATTCCATCAAAGTGGTGAGGATTTTTATGGTCCAATAAGATACTTAATTATGAAGAAGAAGAAAAATTGGAAGTGGAATATGAATTTGAGTATGAATACAACGAAGACGATGAAGAACATGATTGGGAGGAAATGTTCATTGCATATGCAGGATCCATAAATGGTATAGATGAACGTATAAGGTCAAACGACGGTGAAGACGAAGGGTCACAAGCCATAATCAATGCAACAAATTCAGAGGAGGAAAAAGGAAATTTTGAAAGAACATTATTATATGATGGGCGTAATAACATTAAAAATGTATCAAAGGTGAAACGGTTGTAAGAGGATTAAATGAGATAGATAAAAGTCAGAATATGGGTGGTCTCATTAGTATAGAATGTATGATGTGTTGTGATTGTGTGTGGAGAGGTGTTAGTGTTCCTTATATTTTAAGTTGGACTCATCTAGACCACAAATCTAATCCAAGGGTTTTTTTTTTCCCCTCAGCAATGAGGGGCCTATCATCCCCCTCATGTTAGACGCCACCCAATTTATATGTGCTTTATATCCATTCTTTGTGTATTTTCACACATTCCAACCAGTTTTACCTCTCTTGAATGGACCCTACCAACCTTGTGTTCACCTCATTTATGTAAGAAATTGCTTCTCACCTCATTTAGTCTTCCTATCTGTCACACTATACCCTATTAATAGAAGTTACCTAATGTAGTATTTTTACGTCTATGAAAAGTAAGTATTTATATATCGTCTCCTCAGGGACTAGTGTGATATCATGGATTGTTCGACATCAATTATCATTCTAAGTTGAAAAAGTAATTTGTTTGTTTGTTTAAAATCTAAGTATCTATGTTATAAGATTAAAACTTGAGATTAATAGGGCGTGAAACTTGTTAGGATTAGAGTTCCTTAATCAAGCATCACACGTAACCTAAAGATCATGCATGGATTCTAGCTTTTCTTTGATATTACCACGTATCCCTCGTCAATATCATTCATGTCCAAATAATATTGTTACTTCAATTGTATCGTTTAATCGTCGATGTCTCGCACTATTAAACGATCCAAGAGTCGTTCCTATCATTCAATCGACGATTTCTCCATCTCTTAAATAATAGGAAAGCATTAAGTTCGGATACAAAGAGTGGTTATCTAAACATCAATTCCATGTCTAGAATTTATGTTTGGATAGAGGATTATTCTAAACCTAGATTCAAAAGTATTTTTCAATCACAATTAAATCAAACATGAACAATAAAGTGCAAGAATAATTTCCATATCAAATGAAATACTAGAACCATACATTTATAGATCAAAGGATTACATGTTTAGCTAAGATCAAGTACCTCTAATCCCAACAATGGAGATTTAGCTACCCATTGTCATGGAAGCTTTGCAAGAATGAATTGAAATAGAAAGATTCACTACAACTTTGTAATTTCTCACCAAATGAGGAAGAATCCAACTTCTATCACTCTTACTCTATGAAGAACAAGCCTTATCTCTCTCTCTACGTATCCTTCTGTGTTTCTTTGAAAAATAAAAACTAACTCCCTTTTAAGAAATGATCAAGGGCTATTTATAAACTTTCTCATCTGCATCAACTCGCCTCGCGAGTTCCTCTACTCGCCATGGCGAGTAGATGTTTCTTCCCCAGTGGGTTTGTGCCACGTCATCAATGGGGAGTTTAGCCGCCCTAGCTCGCATCCCAAGTAACTTTACTCGCCATGGCGAGTAAAACTATGCTCCTGCCTATGTTGTTTCTTTGATAACTCGCCATGGCGAGTTGGGTGCGAGTTGGGGGCGAGTAAATGTGCCTCTCTGCCTATTTCTTGCTGATGCTACTCGCCATTGCGAACGGGAGGCGAGTGAATGTGCCTTTCTGCTCATCTTTTGCCTTTTTGTATTTGTTTTCTTGTTTTTCTTCTTTGCTTAGTGCCTTGAGTAACTTTCCTGCACAATTAGGTAAAGTAAAATAGATAAAGCGTAAAAGGACCATAATCACTTATCTCTCGGCTTTTTCCTTAATAACTTGCAAAACAAGTAACAAAAGTGCCCTAAATCTTCATTTGAACTACTACTTTCTGGCACTTATCATTACCTATATCTAATCTATGTATGAATATTCAAAACTTCAATAAATGTATTCAAATAAATTTAATGATGCATATGTCTCACTAAATTTTACCTAAAATAGATTGAAAATAATTTGTCACATGGTATAATAAACCAGATTTTTTTTTTTGGAAAAAGTATAATAAACTAAAGAAGGCGGACGTTGTGTTACCACCAGGATAATCTTGCTTTGAGGAATGTGTTACCACCGGAAGGTCAACGTTGTGTGTGATGTGTAATTCGAAGGAGGAAACGACTATTCGCCTTTTGTTGCATTGTGATATCGCGAATTTGGTGTGGTCAAAATTAATGAGGTGGTTTAATTGTAGGTTCATAACTCCACCGAATTTATTTGTTCATTTGGAGTGTTGGAGTGTAGGCAGGAGAGATATTAAGGTAACTAAGGGCCTTTGGTTAATTTGGCACGCAACTATTTGGGTCATTTGGAAAAAGAGGAATGAAAAGATTTTTAAGGGTTCTCATTTTTATGTGGATGATATAGTTGAAGAGATTAAGGTGTTTTCGTGAAGGTGGATGTTAGAGAGGACTCTCGCCCCATCGTGTCTATTTTACGAATGGTGTTGGAATCCTAGGCTTTGTCTTGAAAGGTAGTGTGTTGCATGTGGCATGTGTTGCTGGACTGGTTTTTCTGTTCTGTTGCCTTTTGACAGTAAGTTAATGTGGTTTGGTGGTTTGGCTGGTATGTTATTATTACCTTTATTTAATTTTAAGGAAGCTAGTGTACTTGGTGGATAGGTTTGCCTTGTGAGGTGTGAGGTATGGGTTTGGGCAGCAAGCAGCGTGAGCTTTTGGATCCCTGGGTAGCTTCTGTTTTGGATACTGAGGCACGATTATGCAGCAGACTCATGGGTCTGTATACTTAGGCCTCATTATTTGCATTGCTTAGAGGTTTTTGTGTTTTGTGGCGTTCTGTATATTTGCGGCGTCGGTTGTATTGTTTTCCTTGTTTTTCCGCGAGTGGTTTTGCATCTTGCATCTACTCGACGAGAATAATATTTGTCATTTAAAAAAACACTAAAGAAGGCATTGTTCATTAATGTTAGATGTTTGTATAGAGTTGAAAGTAAGGCACTGTTCATTTATTATGCATCAGAAGTTTCATCAAAAATTGCCTTTTTATTGAATAATATTTCACACCAAAAAACTATATTGAGTAAACTTTCACGGCATCGAATACGCAGTCTAAAATGTAAAATTACAACTCTTGCAAAAATCATATAATAGTCCTAAATAAACATCTGTCCCTGTTTAACCGAGAGTGAATGGGGGAGTATGTTGTTCTAAATCATATAAGAGTTATGCTCTTTACCTAACAGTTTTTGCTCGTTCCCAACTGAAAAGATTAAAATGTTCTTGTCTGAGTTGACTTATGTTAGTGTTAAATTTGCGTGACTTAACTCACGCTGTGTACTGTTTTAAAGACAGACAGAACCTCATTTCCCATCTAAAATCCTCAAATCTCTCTCAAATCACCCAAATCAAAAATTCATTCAACTTCAAATCAAACAACACTCCAATAACAAGTAAGTTTTCATAATCATAAATCATTAACCTTTTTATGTTGGTATGTTAGATTTTTTCACTTAAATTAGAATTTTTTAGTTTTAGGGTTTTGTTTAAATTTTGATTTTTTTTTTGCAAGAAATGATACAATGTTACATGTAAATGACTTATATTGCTTAATTGTTATGATGTATGCATGTTTATGTTAGATATTTTCTCTTAAATTATATTTTTTTAGTTTTAGGGTTTTGTTTAAATTTTGATTTTTTTGGCAAGAAATGATACAATGTTACATGTAAATGACTTATATTGCATAATTGTTTAGATGTTTGCATGTTTATGTTGTAGTTATGAGTTGTAGGGTTTATGTATAATTTGCACTCCAAGTGTTTGATGAAATTGTTGAATGAGTTTTTCATTGATTGTTTAATTTTTTATGGTGTAGGTTTGAAACAATGACTGATTTGTTCAGTGTTAGCATACGTTTCAACGGTGGAAATCCTTAGAAGTTCAAGGTTCGGTACATTAATGTCATGTTAAAAGGTCTCAAGGATCAATTGGATTAAATCAACCAAGGACTCAATCCTGAAGACACAAGGAGGCTGGAATGCATTTGGTATGAAATTTCAACGTAGGACGACGGGAGAATACGTTCAGTCGGCTAGAATTAAAGAACAATGACGACATGAGGAGCATGTTCTCGACTTTTTTGGCAGCACAGCATGTTCCCGTGGATCGATGTGTTTGTCACGTTGCTGAGATCTCCTGAAGATATTCTCAACAGTTTGATTCCACCAGAAGATCGTGATTAGGTAGGGAATGCACCTTCCAACTACAACAATTGTCTTACCTCTGAAGTTGGATAAGGTCAAACCTCTTAAACAACAACTCCCAAGCATTCACTCGGAAGTTCTATTGTTCCTTTCAAAAAATTAGGTAGTATTTTTATTTTGTTGGAATTTAAATTAAATTCTTTTTAGTTTGCTGAAGATGTTGGTATTGAAGTGTCTTATATTGAATGTAGTGATTTGCAAGCCCTTTTGAAAAGTCAAAAGATTAAGAGAATCAACTATATAAGTTATGATATTGAATTCCTTCGTATAAGATGAGTGTCACGGAATGCACCTCTAAGAGGTTCCTTTGAGTTTGATCGTGCTCCTCTGTCAATTGAAACTTGTCACTTGGCAAGGCAGTAAGATTAAACTCAAAGCAACCTCTTGGAGTGCATTCCTTTATGTGATGACTCATCTTATATGAGGGAATTCGTTGTGATAACATATATAGTTGATTTTGCATAATACATGTGTTGTGTTCTCTTCATTCTTTTGACTTTTCAACGAAAGTTGTAAATCTCTACCCGAAGTATACGACACTTCAATTCAAGAATTTTCTGCAAACTTTCAAGAATTTAATTTAAATCAAACATCATGATGATACCACATATTTAGGAAGAATGTAATGTAACGTAGATGAAATTAAAACTAAATAAAATTATGTATTTTTTGAATTGATTATGTGTACTTGTGACTTTATTTTTTAGGGGTATGATTTTGAATTTATTAAATACGCAACTTTATTCGAACTTATTAAATACGCAATTTTATTCGAATTTATTAAATACGCAACTTTATTCGAATTTATTAAGTACACAATTTTATTCGAATTTATTAAATACGCAAATTTTATCAAATTTATTAAATACACAATTTTATTCGGATTTATTAAATACGCAACTTTATTCGAATTTATTAAATACACAACTTTATTCGAATTTATTGAATACGCAACTTTATTCGAATTTATTAAATACGCAACTTTATTCAAATTCACGCTGGGTTTAATTAGTGTTCAAAGACATTATATTATTTAGATGACAAAATCATAAAATAAATGCAAATATAAATAAAATGAAAGGAACAAAAATAATACATATATAATATCATTTTATTAATATCATTGATACATTTACAATAATTGATACATTTTATTCGAATTTACTAATCTCTTGGGGTAAAAAGAGACCAACCTTGGGGTAAAAAGATACCAATCTTCTTGGGGAAAAAGACATCAACCCTTGAGGTAAATCTAAATCTTGTTCTTTTTATACCCCCAAGAAGATTCTTTTTACCCACGTAAAAAGTTTTTGGGGTAAAAAGAAGCAGATTTAGTTTTACCCCAAGAATTGACCTATTTTACCCCAAGTCGATTGGCCTCTTTTTACCCCAAGATTGGTTTCTTTTTACCCTAAAAGGGTAAAAAGACAAAGACTATAAAAAGAAGGAGATTTATAGGGGGAGAGAGTGAGGAGGGGAGAATGTGAGATGATGGTGTGAGGAAATGGTGAATGTTAGAGGGGTATTTATAGGGGGAATGGTAACATAGGTTTTAACTACACTAAATGCAGTCAAATAACGTGTAAAAATGGTGTAAAATCAAGGTTGAATAACTGACCACCGTCCCAGAAACGTGTTCTTGAGCTTAGACCACCGGCCATAGCAACGTGAGTTAACTCATGCCACCAGTCAGAGGTGCGTGACTTAAGTCATGCGGAATTATAACTAGTGTGAGTTAAGTCACGCAGTGTGACTTAACATGCGCCGGGGTATTTTAGTCTTTTCAGTTGAGAGCGAGCAATTTGTGTTGCGTATAGAGCAGAATTCATCGTATAATAGAACCATTTTCACTAAAGTGAAGCAGAAGTATGTTGTTCTTTTTGAAGGAGTTAAACATGGCCAAAGGGACTGCCACTAAAGCTAGGGTTTTAGGCTTCAAAGTTTTTTAGGCCTCGTATTAGGTCTCATATTTTTGCCTTTGAAAATATTTTCGTACGTCAAATTTTGTAAACATGTTCACTCGAAACTCAAGTGATATGTAAATGAGGAATCATAGTTCATGTTGCAAGTTTGATTTCAATGCTAGCTATTTTATTGTTTATTTAAACCTTCAATTTTTTTTTGTCTTCAGATTCCTATCAATATAATTTGATGTTGGTTGTTCTAAACTTATTGAGACAAGTAGAGTGTAATCAAAGTTTGTAAAAGTAAAAAATTTATTTATATTTGTATCATTTCAATATTATTTTTTTTATTTTAAAATCTCTAACAATTGATAAATAATATTGATATTAAATATTATTTTCAACATATACGCACGCACATACATATATATTAAAAAGGTCACGCACTAACGGAGTTGATTATAGCGAAAAAGGATACACTCTCACAATATGATAAACCATATTCCGATGTTAGTTAGACATATACATCATTAAATTTATTCGAATCTATTTATTGAAGTTTGAATATTCTCATACATAGATTACTTCTATTAATACGATATAGTGTGGCAGATAAGAAGACTAAATATGGTGAGAAGCAATTCCTGCAAGGTAGATATGGTCCATTCAAGGGAGGTAAAACTGGCTGGAGTGTGTGAATATACACAAAGAATGGATAAAAAGCACATTAAAATTGAACTATTACTTTTTTCACCATATCCCTTATTACTAGCGTGCCCTGTAAATTTTCCTATGTTATAGGGTGAAAAAATGAGTTCTTCACTAATTCGGATTTTTCGGATTATATAATCCAAAAACTTCAAAAAATAGAACGCGCTACTTGATTTTTTAAGATTATATAATTCGTACACCCCTTAAACACCTTTTTTTTAAGGGAAAAACAGTTCGGATTATATAATCTAAACTATATCAGCACAAATTCTAAACATGTTTGTAACATGGATTGTCATTTTATAGACAATATTAATCTTCCTAACTTTCATCCTTCTGTTTTGGGTCATTGTCAGTCGTTCTTAGTCTAAAATTGGGTTTTCGGACTACTTGATCGGATTGCTCTGAAACTTCACCAGAAAATCAGGATAAAATCAAGGATCAAGACTCTCGTAGAAGGGACTTCTTACGAGACTCCACCCCTTAAAATCCAAAATTCCATTGTTTAGACCCATTTTTCATTTTTGTTTCATCTTTTCATATTCTTAGAAAAATCCGAAAAAAATTGTATTAGTTTTATTTAATTTTTAGAATTTTTGGGTGGTATTTTTTATATTTTTATGATTTTATTTGACAGATTTTTAAATTTTTTACTCTATTTTTTGTTGTTTTTAAAAGCAAAATTCAAAACTGCTGAAACGTGAGAGGTTCTGATTGTTAATTATACATAAGCATAGTTCGGATTATAAAATCTGAATTCATGTTTTACTAAATAGGCCCCTCGTCGGTGAGAGCGGAAATAAACCCTTTGATTAGATTTGTGCTTTAGATGAGTCCAAATTAAACCTAAAGGACACTAACACCTCTCCACACACACAATCACAAAATGTATAAAAGGATTTATATATCCTGTCATCCAAAACTATAATTCTCTAAATATAGATCATAAAATAAGTCAAAGGTTTGTGATAGTTGTTGAAGGTTGGGAATGAATATGTTGTTGCATCTTAAATATGCATGATAAATTATCATATATTTGTGGTAGAATCAATTTAAACGATTGCGGAGGTGTTTTAAGTACTTGATATATCTTCCATATTAAGCTCTCTCTCTTTTTTCTTTTTTTTTAAAAAAAGGAAAGAAAAAAAAAACATCTTCCATACACTACTATGTTTGATTTTAATTGTTGTATTTTGTTATGAATAATTATATAGGACCTGCCCATCTATCTACCCCCATTATAGTTTAGTGCCCTCTCAAATGGGTGATGATGAGTGATAAGTTCGATGTGTTTATAGTTTTTGATTTTGACTGGTTTTGCAAATCTATCCCGTTCATCGAAATATACGTCTAATTTGAAGAGAGAAAAAAAATGTTATATGAGAATTGATTGACAAATACAATTACCTAAAGCATAAATATCAACAATTATCTAAGAATTTAGAATTGTGTTATTTGAACATCTATTTATATGACAACTTTTGAGACAACCAAAATTTTATAAAAGAAAATGAGGTATTGATATATAAACTAAAGTGATAGAGAGAAAAAGTAAAAAGATAATTTAAGTATAAGAGATAAAGTTATCATAAAAGTTATCAAAAAATTATTGTTTAAATATCATTTCTTTAGAATTTAAGTACTAAAATTACCTACTAATAGATCATCAGGTGATTGATAAGTGTCAAGTCGTCGTATAGTAAAATTACGCTTTGGAAATTGCATGCGTTGATTTCATCCGATAAAAAATATGATGTTAGATGAATTGTTGAAAAGAGAACAGTTGACATTATATTTACCAACCATGCCCTCAATAATAGCATAGTTGAGATGTTTTTAAGTGGAACATATTCTAAGTTTTCTCCTCTTTTTAAAACTAAAGTTTTACAATTATGGACATAGGAAGTGTGAAACGATGGTTTTTATGGTTTTATAGGAGAGAAAAAAACAAAGAACAAATCAAATTAGAAATCACAACCCAAAACCCAATTGTAATTCTTTGAATAAAACTTTGTTAGGAACATCCTAATCGTTTTGAGTGTGAAATTTATTTTTAAGACAAAAAGGAATTGCACAAATTGTCACAAATGACAACCTAACATACAGAATTTGATGAACAAAAGCATCAATCTAATGCAATGTCCTTTCAATGGCAATCAAGGCCTCCACCAACAACATCGATTGATGACACCATCATCAATATATGCATTTTATATTTGCTGGATATATTTGAAAATGGTTTATATGATATTTGATCCCATCATATTCTATATTCTTTTCGGTCTACCAGAAGATCCTTTACAACATTATATTTTTGTGTAAGGATGTGAAAGTTGAGGAAGGATAAGGTCTTAAAAATAATAAGGTTTAAATGTTCTTTTGGTCCCTTAATTATTTAATTGGTATCGTTTGGGTCCCTTAATTAAAAAAAAGACTGTTTGAGCACTTTAAGTTTTTTTTTAGTCTCGTTTTGGTTTCCGTTATGTTTAATAAAAAACGTTAAGTGTGGACACGTGTCACTTTGTCATTGACTTTGAGAATTTTTTTATAATATATATATTTTATTTTATAAAAAAAAATTCCCAGAACCAATGACAAGGTGACACGTGTTAACTCTAGACACGTGTCACCTTGTCATTGGCTTTGGGATTTTTTATAAAAAAAAAGTATATATATTTATAAAAAAATTGTAAAAAAAATAATCTCAGAGCCAATGACAAGGTGACACGTGTCCAGGAGTTAACTTTTTTTTTTTAACCCTAACGGAAACCTAACAGAAGGGACCAAAACGAGACTAAAAAAAACTTAAAGTACTCAAACAATCTTTTTTTTAGTTAAGGGACCCAAAACGATACCAACTAAATACTTAAAAGACCAAAAGAACATTTAAGCCTACAAATAAATAATATGTGAACGTTGCTATTAGAAGAATAAGAGTGGTTACAATTCTTCATGTTAAACCCCGATAAGACAAAAGGGTGAATGAGGGGAGTCGTCTTGCATTATTTATGAGCTCTATTGTTTATGTAACCTGTTAAAGTCTTGCCTATATTTTGTTAAAGATGAATTTTCAAAATAAAAAATTGTTGAAGATAAGATTATAAGCTTGTTGATCCCGTCATACTCTTTTTGAAAATGGTGAATGATGGACTAATTATGGGAAACATTGCATTCTTCTAATTCTTGTGGTCATGAAGGATTGAGCCGGTTGATGCTCTCATCATCATCGGACTTTCAAACAAGTGGTATGAGAATCTTGGTTCGATTTGGTGAAGGAGTGGCCGAGTGGGAGTTGGATCCTGTGTTGGATCAGAGAGATAATTAGGTTTTAAACGTGAGCGAATAAGTCGCACATCACTTGTGTATAAATTAAATATTTGATATATAAGAAAAGTGATTCATATAACTAATAACTTAAAGATTTTAAGTGAAAATATAGATTATCCTTTCTTGTTATATGGAGAATTCGACCCGTTGTTGCTTTCATCACCACCAGGCTCCCAATAGCATTTTATAAATTTTCCTAACTGCACAATGGTTTAAAAACTAACTAATGGCTTATCAAATGTAATTAAGTTTCTAATTTTCGTAACAAATTGGTCCAGACATTTTTTTTCTTCAAGAAATTAAATTAGTCAACTCAAATTGCTATTGTAAAGAATCAAATTTGAGACTTTGAGAACGAACACACTCTAAAGTCTTAAACCAACACCATCAGACCAACTCAAGTGGGCTGTTTCCATACAATTATAAAAATGTTGTAGAAAATTTACACACATCTAGGATCTTAATTTCAATTAGATGGAACACACACCACAACCTCAATGGAAATTGACTCTAAGTTAAAATTTCATATAAATAAAAAAAGAGACTAAATATTTGTAAAATAATGAAAATTAAAGAGTAAATTATACTCTCCTCCCTTGAGCGATCATTTAAAAAAACATGATTAATTTCTATATAATTTCAATGCTAATTAAACTTGAATATTTTTTTTTTTGCACAAATAAAAAACAAAAGACGAAATTGAATATTTTATTATTAATTAAGAATCTTGTCCAAAAAGAAAAAATTAAGAATATGAAATTCATTTTTAAACAGTCATATGGCTTGATTGTATTTTTGCCCACATATTTTCTCAATTGTGTGAATTTGACCCCTAGTTTATTATGTGCGATGTTAGCCCCACATTTAGCCTCATATTCAACTTTTTGCTAAGTTGACAATTTTCGCTGAAATGACGTCATTGTCATTGGTCCAAGGTTGGAATTTAGCTAAACTAAAAAAATTGCCAATTCAACAAAAAATTAAATGGGGCTACAAAATCAAAAGTTAGCTCAATGTGGGGGCCAATATCGCACCAAACAAATTACGAAACTAAAATAATAGGATGAAATATGTTTTTTATCCTTATAAATATGTCAATTTTTTGTTTTAGTCTCTCTAAAAAATTCTTCAACTTTTAATCCCTAAAATTTTTTCCATCTTCACTTTTGGTCCATCCTTTAAAGTAAACTCATATGTAGAATTCATATTTTTTTAATAAAATATTGCAAAAAAATTCATAATATTATAAGAATCTCTTCCAAAAAAAAAAAAGAATTTTTTAACAAAACATGAATTTAATAATTTTGAAGGTTAAAAATTCATATTTAATTTGTGTTTTGTTAAAAATTTCTAATTTTTTTAAGTAAATTTTTGTACAATATTCTACACATTTTTGCACAATTTCATTAAATAATACAAAATTAACTTAAAAATAAGGACCAAAAGTAGTGATTGAAAATTTTATAGGGACTAAAAGTTGAAGAAATTATTTAGAGAGATTAAAACGAAAAATTAGTATATTTATAGGAATCAAAAACATATTTATCCCTAAATAGTATAATTGAGAAATTAGGGGAGTTAAAAGTTCAAAGTTGAGGTTATCCATTTTATATCATAATTCATAACACTTGTGTTCAAACCTACTCATATTTTATCGATTTTAGTAATTTTTTAATATTTTAATTTTATTTTGTGTTGTTTCATTTTTTATAACTTGTGTGTTAGATTTTCGTGGTTATATTATTAAAAATAGAAAAAAACACTAAGAGAAGAATAATGAACATAAGAATTTGTTTTAATTTATTTAGTTTTATTATGTTTTTCTTTTTAAAATTAATTTTATTATGTTATTGAAATATCCTAATAAGCGTGGCAGATCAATGTTATCAAATGACATATCGTCAGATAACGTTGAAAATTTTACTTCATCCGTTTCAAAATTTTCTTTTTTCTTTTTCTAAATATAAGCTGCTATGTATTTTTTTTTGTTGTCAACTGGCTTAACAGTTAGAATTCACCTTTTTTTAAGGTGAATAAATGAGTTGTCTGGGGTTCGAACCACGACCCTAACATATAACAATGCATATTCTTACCAATAATGGGTGCATGTATTATTTTTTTTCTTTCTTAAACATATCCTTATAATTAATCATATTCTTTTTAAAAAAAATTGAGATTAATCATATATTTAATAGAGTAAGAGATATGATATGAATCAAGGACCATAACAATATTCACGACTAAAGATGGAGCAGAACAAAGCAAGCACAGTGTCACAGCTTCAAGGATTGAAGAACAAGAGTGGCAAGTCTTATAATGAGTTAGCAGAGGAAACAGGACTTACAAACGTGTATGTTGCTCAGCTTCTGAGAAGACAAGCTCAGCTCAAACCTGAAACTGCCCCTAAACTAAAATCAGCACTGCCCGAACTGCCCGAAGAACTTATCCATGAAATGATGAAACCACCTCTTAGGTCTTATGATCCTAATATCATTCAAGACCCCACTGTTTACAGGTCACCCTCTTTTGTTTTTTAATTTTTATTAGATTAGATTGAAGATTAATTACCAGATTTTGTTAATTGAAGACCTATGAAACACGGATACTGACACAGACACCGGACATAAAGACAAATTGAAAATTAATTCTTCATGTGTAGCACGTACATTACATATTGAAGATGTGTCTGGTGTCTGACACATATACAAGTCAGTGTTGGGTTTGGTGCGCGTGTCTATGTCAATGCTTAGGAGCTTTCCTCTAGTTGATGTTAGGATCATTTTGGAATTTTGTCAAAGACTAAATTTACTGAAATTACAATTAAAAAGTTTTGTTTTGATTTTCTTATTTGAGTTTATCTACTATAGTATAAGCACTTGTGAGACTGTTTGGGAGAAATTACGGAAATAGCTTATGACATGTCAATAAGCTGCTTGCTTATCCTTTACATGAAAACAGTTTGACTTAATTTTATCATTTGTTATAGAAATACCTTATACATGATAAGTGTTTAATTAAGTTGTTTATCTAAACATGGTCATACTATATTGAATGCAAAATAATTGAGATGTACATAATAGTTATGGTGTAATGTGTTTTGAGGATTTTAATGTTGGGAATATTTTATGCATAATGCATCATATGATATCAGCTACTGTATTTTTATGCTGATCTTGTATTTCATCATATAGGTTGAATGAAGCTGTTATGCATTTTGGGGAGAGCATCAAAGAAATAATCAATGAGGAGTTTGGTGATGGAATGTAAGTTTTGGTTTATATAATGATGATCTATCGCACGTGCTCAAAATATATTTTGTTTGGTTGTTTCTTTATATAAGCAGATCCCACTTAGTGGGATAATAAGGCTTGGTTGTTGGTTGGCTGTTTCTCTATATACTTATGTTGAAAATGTCATGTGATTGTATCATTTTCGCTTGATCATTCTGCTTTTAAGTTCATTCATGAGAAATGGTATCAACAACGAAGACGTCTCCTTCTGAGTTCTGAGTCAGTTGTTCCAGAGCTTATTCCACCACTTTGGACAGCATTTGCACGTGTTGTTCCGCCTCTTCCTTGACTAGTCCCAACACGTTGTTACTGTTTTCTTCGTCCACTACCTTTTCCCTCCATCTTTGGACTATCTCCTTACCATTCAGGGTATCCAAAAATTTGAAAACAACTCCCTGCTTCAAGCCCCATTCGATTGCCTGCAAATCAAAATTATGTCTGTAGAATCTCTCTATCCTCTAACTCCTTTACCCGCTGTTTGAATCGTCAAAACCATCACTTCTCCGCTTTCATCTTTTCCTCTGGTGATCTTTCTCACCCATTCTTTCTGAACCAGAGTGGGGTAAACTATATTCAATGAGGGCAACAACTATGTTTATAACAGACTTGAACCTATTGCTTCATAGGTTCTGTTATCCAATCCCATAAGAAATTGGTGGACTTTTTCTTCTCCCTTATGTTTTTCCATTTGAATGCAATATTACATCTGCAGCCAGCTACTTTTGCTCATAATTCTTCACACAAAGTTTTCAGCTTTCCATAATATGTGACCACCATCATCCGTCCTTGCATGCATCCCGCCAAATCAGACTTCAGTTGTTGAATTCTAGGTCCATTCACGAATGAGAATCTTTCTTTGATGTCCTCCCACAAATCTTGTACATTTTCCCTGTATGATATGCTGGATCGCAAGGTAGGCTCGACAGTGTTCAGCACCCACGACACCAACATAGACTGGACGGTCCATCATTCTTCAATTTCAGGGGAATCTTCCTTCAGCATTGCGACCGTACCTTCCACAAACCCCCACTTTTTTCCTGCACGCAACGAAGTTCGCTTGGCATGAGCCCATTTTTTGTAGTTTTCTCCTCAAAGCTGAACTTGTGTGATGAAGTTCCCTAGGTTATCATTTGAGTTCAGATCGTAAGGTGATGGAGTTCTCGTTCCTTGATTTGGTCGCTGACCTTTGGGCAAGCCATCTTTCTTTTCTTCCTTTTTTGTCTTGCGGACTGTCTCCCATGTCTACGAACTTGTCCCCTTTCACTAGGATTTCTATCTCAAACCCATGTGTAGTCTGAGGCCATAAAGAAACCAGGCTGTGGAAGAGAACAAAGAGTCCCTAATTTTGTGCCTATATTAGATCTGCAAAATTTAAGAGGAAAGATTATATACAATCATATCAAATGATTCTAGGCTAAACTATAGGGATTTATACAGAATCTCATTAGTTAGGCATAGACAAATTGCATCTTCTATAGAATAAATATGACTTATTCTTAATTCAAAAGTAAATCAAGTTTCATGTCATGTACTCTGATTCCTTCTAAGGGAACCAACCACAGCTAGTTTAACCAAAGGAGGAAGACAATAGAATTAGGGCTCAAGAGAGTTTTGACATCAGTCCGAAAGGAAAAAAATCAATTAGGAAGTAGACTGGTCATATTATGCGTATGAAGGAGCCTTTTGTCATTTCCCTTGTGCTAAAATTTACTGAAGACAGTCTGACTTTTCACTTTGGATTTGGAAGATCCCAGAAACTTACCACGCATCAACTCTCTCTCTCTCTTGCCGTCTTCACTTCCCAAACTGTATAATGATATTAATGGATCATCATCATGTCAATCTACGACCATAGAATTTCTTAGGAAATGAATAGGTTATTTCAAGGTTGACATATAGTAGCTGTACAGTGCTAGGTGAATTTTAACAAACCGCTATTGTTACGAAATACGTGATTTTGTACATAGTTCTATTAAATAACGGTTATAGCAGTACCATAAGCACTACAGCGTAGTGGAATTTGAACAAACTTCTATTTTTTACAATCTGTGATTGACAACACTGAGTTATTTTATGTGTACCAAATGAACATATTATGCTTCTAATAAACTGAAAGATACTTGTACTTTTGATTTTACAGGTAATAAAATATAGCATGCCTAATGAGTAGCAAAATGTGTATGTGTTTGGCTTTAAATATTAACTTGAAGATTTTCTATCTGTTATTTATATGTTGATTTTATGTTTAGCATGTCAGCAATAGATTTCTACTGCTCAGTTGACAAAGTTCAAGGAGTCGATGGAAAGGATCGTGTGGTACTGACATTGGATGGGAAATATTTACCACATTCAGAGCAGGTCAGTTGCTTATTTTTATTTTTCCATATGTCATTTTGTTGCACAGAACAATAATAAACAATCAGAATGAAAAAGGAAAAAGTGATAGATAGAAAGGAAAATGCTGTTAGGACTTGCTGGCAGTAGGTGGCTGAAACATCAAACTGTTACATTCATCGTACAGACATGTGGATTATCTTATAAAATTTTAAAACATTGATCTAGAGATTGTTGGATAGAAATATGGTGTTTGATTAAACATTATGACGCCGTTTGATCCATGTAGCCAACCCCACTTAGTGGGATAAGGCTTTGTTGTTATTGTTGTTGATATGAGATTATGATCATATATTCATGCAACTATGATCCAAATCTTTGTAACTAGAAATTAGTCACCTAAATTTTATGTGATATGTCAAAAAAATTCTCTTATGTGAACAGAAAACGGAGCATATGGTTTCAAGAACAAGGCCACTGGAGAAACAGTGAGTATCACCATGTTTTCATGTACATGTATAATTACTGTGCTTTGTAATTCTGCAAGCTGTATTTGGTTACTGCTACTTTGGTATTGCCTATAGAAATAAAAATAAAACAATAAGGTTTAAAAAATTAGAAGTAGCCAAAGATGGCCATTTATAAACAATTGTTTATGGCTTTAGGATTTCATGGCACTTCTACTACCTTTGTGATTTTAATACAAGATACTTATGATGATTAAAGCTTGTACTGTGCTTGGTTATGTCATCCACTCATAAGTTCGTGAGTACCTTCTATTTTTGTGAATTTACTAATGGATTTGTAATCAGTATAAAAAAAATTCATTGTTAATTGTTGATTTAGATGATATTTAAGAGGTGGCAACTTGGTGATAAGAGTTTTTTGACGTTGTAACCGTAAGAGATAGAGTTCAAATTCCAAATTATAGCTATAAAATGGCAACTTAGTAATATTTAATAATTTTTTAGTTAAAATTGGTTCATCGAGATGCAAAAGCAAAATTTTATTTATATATATATAAATCAATTATGGATTAACAATAATTAATTATTTTTACCTCAAAAAAAATTAATTATTTTGAAATATTATTGATATAAATTATGATTAATTACTATTAAATCGGATTAGTTAATTGATAAATAAGTATGGATTTTTTATTTTTTAATGGGCCGTGATGGGTTGGGCTATTCTGTTATATCCAACCAGATATCGATAGAAAATTTAGCTATTTAATCATTGTCTCATTAGACGGTTAACAATAAATTCAATGGTTAACAATACGGCTCATAACCTAGATGGATGGTTGTAGTTGTCTGACTTTCTCACTACACTAGTAGTCTCTTTCAGTCAATCATATATCTCAGGTACACATTAAGTTATTAATCGTTATTGCTAAATTTGATATAACTTCTATTTTTGGTAGAATCGGAAAATCGTTACAAAACTATACAATCTCGTACCAAAATTATTTACAACGATTCTAGAGACTTTTCAAATTGTTATTGGTTGATTGATTGTTTCTAAGTGTTTTTCTTTAACGACAAACCCATATGGTTCTTGTTCTTGATTTATTCGAATATGAAATCAAGTCTAGTTTTAGATAATTGCTCCATATGTCTCTTGATTAAAAGCTTGTCGATTTATCAAATTGTAACTTTTGATCTCTCATAAAACCCACATGATTGCCCTTTTTGTTCAACCGGATTTTAACTTTCGATCGATTTATTTTCATCAGGCACTTATCAATTGTTCACATGCACCTCAAATTACTAAAATACCTTCACCGGCAATTAATTAGTGTTCGGCTTGGAGAACTTTTTAAATTTATTGCATGAAATTAAAAAGTGAGTTAACCGATTAAAAAAAAAAGTGGACAATTAACTACCCTTTCAATCAAATGGTATTGATTGTTGTTCAATGAACTGTCTATGAGCAATCTCGGTGTCTAAAGTCCAACCTTCTAGTTGCATTATATATCAAATATTAGATTATTTTTATTTTATTAAGGGAAATATTAGATTTATATAGTCTTATTTATATCAAATATATTATAGTCCTTCAATCAAGGTTGATTCACAATATAGGAAGTTGACTCTCACTGAACCTTGATATCGAACTATGGATTCAAACTCATGAACAATTTTATATAGATTTTTTTTATTTTTTTTTTACCAAATTTTCTCACTTGTTTGTTTCTACGGTAATCTTATTAGTTTCAAAGATATTTGACAATCTTAAATGTTGTGGTAACTAATTTGAGATTGATCTATTATTTTAAAATTATATATATTCTCAGATTTTATGTCTAAAATTTTGGTGAAATTTCTATACTCTGCTGTGACATTTATATTATTTTTTTGATAAAACTTAAGTACAATTCTTTAGGTACTTTTGGTATGGTTTTCAACTAAAAATACATCTTTTTTTGGATATAACAAACTTTGAGAAAATTATGAATTTGATGAATCATGATGAATTTAGTTAAGAACCATAGGAAAAACACCTAAATAATTGCAGCTAAGTTTTTTCCTTATTTTTACCTCGGTTTCTTTATTAATTAGTCATTAAGGAACTGTATTTATTTCATATAATAAATTAATTTGCTACTTTATTATTTTGAGATAAATTTAGAATTATTTTATACTCAAATTATTCTTATATGTGACTTGTCCAAGAATCCAAGAATATTTCATTGATTATCATAAAATATTCCTGATTTTTTGGGATTTATATTTTATTCGGTAAAATCTGTAAATATATGGTGTTAATTAGTCTGGGAATCATTTTTTTAATCATATATTTTCAAGATATGAGTCTAAAATATTCTATGTAAAACTCTCATTTATAAACACTATTTTAAGTTTTTTTTTATTAGAATGTTACGATTGCAAATTATTTTATTCTAAATGTTATCTATTCTTATGCCAAGTTTAATAGAAATATTCAATCAATTTCTTCTTTAATTTTCGACCCTTTTCGTCCAATTCAGCTCAATTTTATGTCATCAGATAAATGACATGACTAATTGTATGGTAGCTGCACATTTATGAGTTGATCTCTAGTAAAACATTGGATGTAAAAATTAGCTATTGAGATGGTGGACTTGTTTTAATGGGTGCTCCAAAGATTTTGCGTTGTTTATTATCGGAAAAATTATTTAACTACAAAAGGTCTCTAATTTTGTTATTTTTGGTTTTTAAATAGCCTCATTTAAAGTTTCACTTTAAGCCTCTAAATTTGTTGGACCGACGACCTTGCCTCTTTCAATGGGTGCTCCTAAGCAAAAATGGACCGGAGAAGAAGAGGCAGCTCTAAAAGCGGGAGTAGTCAAACACGGAGCTGGAAAATGGCGCAACATACTTAAAGACCCAGAATTCGACACTAGTTTGCGCAATCGCTCAAATATAGACCTCAAGGACAAATGGCGGAACTTGACTGGGACGACAACATCGGGATCAAGGAAGAAGAAAGAAAACATTGTGCATACACAATACCTATCTCCACCAAAAGTTGAAAATAATAATCAAGATTCAAGTGGAATGTCAAGATTGGATCATGGGATTGCGTCAACTTCAACAAAAATACGCGAGGAAACAAGAAATGATTCTCCAAAAGCAACGGAGAGAAATGATGATGTTAACCTTCTTGCAGAATACAAAAATATTGATGAAGAGATTTTTGATATGATGAAGGGTCTCACATATCAACAGGCGTTAGAAGAAGCTGCAAAAGCAATGAAGGAGGCAGAAGCTGCCATGACTAAGGCTGAGGAAGCAACTAATGAGGCAGAGGCTGCTGAAGCTGAAGCAGAGGATGCACGATTGTTTGCAAAAGCAGAAATAAAGAAGGCATTAAAAATGCTCAAGATTTAATATTCATGTGTATAATTTAGGCTTCTGCATGGTTGACATGAACAAAGCATTTATGTTGGTTGTTTTTAGAGGTTATTATATTTGTTTTTCTTTATTGGGACAGCTATATTATATTAACATTTGCATAATAATTTAGGTTGTTTTGTATTTAATTACCGTGCATAATTTTGTCTTAGAAATTTGCAATGTGTTGGATTGATCCAAGAAACATTTTTGTCACGAGACATAAATAGTTTATTATTTATTAACATGTGTTACAATATTTTAAATGAAAGACATAGATAATGTTTTTCATATGTAGGTACATAATCAGCAGGGCTATCCCTTTGGCCTTGTCTCATGGTATGCTTGTTCCTATGAGTTATTGCTGTGGGGTTCCAGTTCCTACGCATGTTAGTGCGCTGAAAAAACCAGTCGCAAAATTTTGATTTCTCGCAAAATTTACAACTCTTTGCGGTAATTTCATATGGGTTTTGATTTCAGCATTCAATAACAAGGAATTTGGACTAGGTTTAAAGGTCAAGTCAGTTAGAGGAAAAATCAAAAGTTTAAAGGTTTCATGGATTGAGGTCCACTCATAAGTTCGTGAGCATCTTCTATTTTAGTGAATTTACTAATAGATTTGTAAGCAGAATAAATTCATTGTTAAGAGTTGATTTGGATAATATTCAAGAAGTGGCAACTTAGTGATAAAGGTTGTTTGACATTGTAACGGTAAGAGATAGAGTTTAAAATTCAAAATTATAGCGCTATATAGGTTCTAAGATCATCTCTTTCTATATAGATTTCCTCAACAAAAAAAAACTCTTTTTATATAGGTTTTAAGAGATGAATCAAATACTCTAGCAGGATATCCGTGCATACAGACGGGTGAGCATGTTGCGCTCTTTTTTGGAAGCAAGTCGCAATTGTGTAGAAATTATAAAAAATACATCTTTGTAGATATATGATTAAAAATATAGACATATGTACAAAAAAAATTATTTCTGCATTAAATATGAGTAAAAATATAGACATGTGTATAAATTTTAAAAAAAATACTGATCCCCGTATTTATTTTGGTGACCAAACTGAATTCTATAATACTTTGGGGATAGGCCAAACCCAATTAGAAAACAAACCTATAATTCTACCACTTTAGACCAATCTTTTTTAAAAGACTTTTAACCAATTTTGTTAAAGTTAATTTTAACTAAAATCAATTTTAACCCGCAAAATCAAACATATATATTTAAAGACGCTTCACGCTTGTTAAGACTTCCAATGTATTGACGTCTACATTTCTTCAAAGGTATTACCGTACCTTAAAGTTTAAGATGTGTCTTTTTAGCACCTTGCAATAGCAAATCACATAGTTTGCTGCAACAATGAATCTAGAATATCAATTTACAATCCAACAACTATGAATGCATGATACAAATTTTAACGTTTCACATAATGTGATTTCGGCCATTAATTTAAAATTAACGGTCAAAATCAATTATTGTATTAATACAATAGTTGGAATATCCAACTTAACCAACATTCTAATTTAAAAATCTTATCTGACTTGAAAGATTAATCGTATCCAAGATGTCTTTTTATCTTGAGACAAACCTTATGTTTGGTTTAAAGATAAATTTATCATCGCCACATTTTTCACAACTCCAAAACCAAAACCCTGAAATCTCCTAAACCTCATCCTCTTCCTCCTCCGTACACGACGGTTACCAATCACCATGGCAAAGCCACTTTCTCTCTCCACCCTCCCTTCCTCTCTCCTCCTCCCTCCCAACCGCCTCCTCTTATCCTCCATCCGCCGTCCCTCTCAAGCAACTCCATCCTCTTCCTTCCGCTTCACCACTGTCCGATGCAGAGTCAACCGTGCCGGAAACTCGACCTACTCCCCACTGAACTCAGGAAACTCGAATTTCAGCGAGCGTCCGCCTACCGATATGGCTCCGCTGTTCCCTGGGTGTGATTATGAACATTGGTTGATTGTTATGGATAAACCTGGTGGTGAAGGTGCTTCGAAACAGCAAATGATTGATTGTTATGTTCAAACTCTCGCTAAGGTTCTTGGAAGGTACTCTTTCACAAAAATGTTTAAGTTATTGGATTTTGTTTGTGTTGTAATTAATTTTGGTTAATTGGTTTTCTGTGTTGATTTGGAAGTTTTTTTTTTCCCTTCAATTTTGTTTGGATGGTTCAATTAAAGTAAATGGGGTGTTAGCTTTATGATAGAAAAAAAAAAGAGGTTTTATTGTTGGAGTAAAGACTAGTTTTACTTAACAACATGCGGTTCTTCGAGTGACGGATAGTAAGGGTCTAAGGGATTCGAGAAACATAAGCAAGTGGTCCGGGGTTTCATCATTGACTTTTGTGTATGGGGAAAACTTTGTTTAGATAGGAAAACCAACCCGTGTGGCCGATAGGCTCTCCGATTGAGATTAGTTACTCTAAACTACAAAAGATATAAAAAGACTTGTTTTAGTCCTTTACAAAAAATGTACACATTTACATAAATTCCCTTGGAATTACAAAATGATGAGATGTTAGTCTCTCTATGTTCGGGACTGTTTTTGGTGTTTAAAGGGATTACGGTATCCTTAATCTGTAATTTGAATGTCTGTTGTCAATAGCGGCCGCTACAACTGTGATAGGTGATAGGGCTACCATGCGGTGGTTGTCCTCCCCTAGACGCATAGAGCGTCCCGGATTGGAGTAGTGGTGATAACGACCGCAATAGCGACAGGAGGAAACACGCCGTGTTTCGCGGTGGAAGCGGAGCGGCTGCCACAACCATGATTGGCCAAACGCGACTGAACCCTTATTTTTAGACCATTTACATGGTTAATTTCGGATTTCGATGATTAATAATTAGATCTTCATGATGCTTAAACTTTTATTTGAGTTTTGATGTTTAGCTACTTTAAGCTTTTTAGAAGCTTAAAGTGTTCGTTTCTTTCAATTTTGTTGGTATTTACCAGTATGTTTTGCTTAAGACTTGTGCTTTTACTTCTAATTATGAACTTTATGAATTAGATTTTCATGATGCTTAAACTTTTATTACTATTGTATAGAAGTAATTCCTAAATATATCAAATAGCGTCCGCTCCGCTATTCGGGATGGACAACTATGATTTGAAGTACATTATGTGAAGTTATTTTCTCCTTTGTCCGTGAAGTACTAAAATGAGTGTTGCATTTTTTTCTGAGACTAGAATAGATGCTTACTCTAGTTTTAAATTTTAGAGGCTCTTTCCAGAGGGTTTCAGCTTGTTGGGTTTTGTTATGTTTTTTTCCTAGAACCATGAAAGCGGATTTTGATAACTGGGATTGTTGTTATTACTTGTAAGTGTGTTAGTTTGTATGAGTTGAATTTTTCTTATTGGTTTTCAGTGAAGAAGAAGCTAAGAAGAAGATTTACAACGTTTCGTGTGAGAGGTACTTTGGATTTGGATGTGAGATCGATGAGGAGACATCTAATAAGCTTGAAGGTCTGTAATGGAAGTGTTTATGTTAGTTATTGTTTGTACTTCTGTTTTCTTGCATTTGTGTTAAATATTTTTGTTTCTCTTTGAATAGGGTTGCCTGGAGTTCTGTTTGTTCTCCCAGATTCATATGTTGATCCCGAAAACAAAGACTATGGTGGTGAGAATCTAACGATGCCTTGATTTAATTCTTGTGCATTTGATTTGCTGTCCTAGGATAACAAGTTTGGTGATACATTTTTACCTGCATAAGTTTTCTAGCTGGAATTGATGCAAAAAGCTTTCATGCAAACAATTCTCTATGGTTCCAACTTCCGCGATTCATTATTTAGTATAAAATATTGTTAAATAGTGGCTATATTAGCAGCACTATATTAATGTTGCATAGTGGAATTTGAACAAGCCGCTGTTTTCTGCGATCCGCTATTGAGAATACTGGTATATTCTTTATTTATTTTCTTAACTATATATATGTGCATTGTCATTTGATATGATTACAACAATTTTAGTCTACCAAGTAGATTTTTGTTTGTAATGCTGTTCACGTCAATATCCGTAGAAAGCTACCCCATAACCATCAAGTCGTAATGAGAAAGTTTTCCCCTTGTCTCCAGTCCATCTTGGCAAGGCTAATATAACTCATTCTGGGTAATGTCTAGCTTTGGGTGTTAATGGACTAGTAAATATTTTCTCTCCTATCTGTTCTGTTGCCTCGTCAACAATGTAGTTGCAGAATAATTGGAGTTGATACATCAAACCAGATAACATTCCCCTTGAAATAAATCTGTCATTAGGCATTTTTTTTTTCTGTTTAATAAAGAAGAGGTCCAGTGATAATTTCTCAGTTCAATATTATGTTCATCTTCGTTGATGTTATTTCGGTTGTTCTTCTCTTCAATTCATACCTACTTCATTTTTCAGGTTTTCTCTGTTTCATTTTCATTATCATTTAATAATAAACAGGGCTTGCATTCTGTTGTAGATAAATAGATCTTGCATGATTACTACTCTTCTTATCTTTCTTCTATCATTAGTAGCCGATATTGGCCAAGCTAATAAGTCTTGCTGAGTAATGTTTACTTGTCTAGCTTTGAAAGTTAATAGACTTTGCCTAAATTTTCTTTCTCTCCTCCCCTGTTCTGTTGCTTCATAAGTGGTGTTGCTGCAGAATCATTGGACGTGATACACCTGTGACATGTACTCACAATCACTCCTTCATTAGGCCAATAGTGTTCGTTTGGTTTGATTCGTCAGAAGTCCAACACAATTATGTATCTGTAATCAGTCCAAACCTCATAATTGGTTATATACACTCTTTGCTGCTGATGTTATTTATATTTCGTTTCTCTGCAACCATACCATAGTTGAGTTCTGAATATATAAAGATTGATTCTTCTATTATCAACTGTTTCGTTTTCCTGTTGCATGAGCAAGGTTTTGATGACATTTCTATCCCTTTGTATTGGTGCAGCTGAATTATTTGTGAATGGAGAGATTGTCCAGAGGTCACCTGAGAGACAGAAAAGGGTGGAGCCACAGCCACAGAGGCATCAGGACAGACCAAGATACAACGATAGAACAAGGTATGTCCGACGCAAAGAAAACACACGATGAAGTAGATTTTGATAACAAGAAAGGGACAAAGAGTAAGAGGGCCAGAGGGGGAGAGAGAGAGATATATGCTTTGAAAGAGTGAAGGCTGCACTATTATAGTCCATCAGTCTCTGCATGCCTATAACATAGTTGTTCAATGTTCTATTGGTAAATAGATATGTTTGTAGTTAAACCAATGAATGTAGACTTTATTATGCTATCCAATGTCTTGTTCTTTATCATTTTTCTTACAAAAAGTGAATAGCATAAAATATGTGTGTATGACTTGTTGTTTTTGTTGAGATATTAGTTATTGATTTATAGGATCGCAGTCCTATTTACAATTTACATGATACCTCTCATTTATATAATACTTAACAGTCCTTGTTATCGGTAAGAGAGAATATTCAGATTCAAGTTGGACCGGTTGCAAATTGCCAGGAAAATTCTCTTCTCCCTTTCAAAAAATTTCATTCCCTTATCTTAAAGGGAGTTCACTCATGCTCGGCATTTTTTTCAGCGAGTTAACTCACGCTGAAAAATGTCGAACGTGAGTTAACTCCGTTGAGGTAAGAGAATGATCAATTTTGAAGGGGAGAAGAGTAATTTTCATAAATAGGGACCCATTTGGGTCTTCATTAAATTAAAACTACAAATCAACAAATAAAATATACAATATATCTTGCTAATACTCAAATGGGTAACAAATTTTAATCTGGCGAGAAATATAAAACAAGATTAAAAATATAAAAAAGTATTTGGTTTTTTTGTTTTGTTATTTTGAGAAGGCCAAAAGCTGATTTTATTTTGATATGATAACCGATCACAAAAGAGACAAATTGATCTTTCACAAAAATGAAAAAATTAAGAGAAATGATATTTGAATGACCATTTTTAACAACTTTGGTGACAACTCTCTCTATCATACTCTTATTGTATTTTTATTCTCTGTCTTACTTTTTTTCTCTCTCTCTGTTGCTATTGTCCAATAAGAAGAGAGAAAAAGGTTGTCACCCAAAGTTGTTTAAAATTGGTTGTCAAAATATATTCCTCAAAAATTAATCCATTTGTGTTTGGATTAAAGGTGTTATCTCATATGTTTGCCTTCATGGGTTCTTATGGATAAGAATGACAATTATTGTACAGGTTGTTCCATTTGTAAATTATAAATAATATTGAGGAAGAAGACCCTACATAGAAATTTAAATAAGTTACAAGATTAAAATTTCTATGAAATTAATATTAGGGTCATACACCTATATTTAATTTGAGTAAACCACCATTTTGAAGTCTGTTGTTTTGTAAGTGATTCTCAAATTAGTCTCTAACTCTATTGATATTTTAAAATAGTCTATGTCTTTGTCAAATGTTTCTCAATTAAGTCCCTCGTCATGTGAAAAAAACATAGAAACACGGTCTAATTGAGAAACTTTTGACAATATTTCAAAATAGTTTCTGTCTTTGTCAAAAGTTTCTCAATTAGCTCTATGTTTCTATGTTTTTTTTATCCACATGACGAGGGACTTAATTGAGAAACTTTTGATAAAGACAAGGACTATTTTGAAATATTAATAGAGTAATGGACTAATTTGATAATCACTTACAAAGACAGTGACCAAAATGGTGGTTTACTCTATTTAATTTGGTAACACGAAGCATATCCAATATTTTTTTTACCTAAAAGTCCTTAAATGGAGGTTAAAGTTGGACTAAATTATTTTTGGTGAAATGACGAATGAATTGAATTGAATTAAAACTTTGTGCATCAACCTAAAAGCCCTTAGAAAAAACCAATTTTTTTTACCTAAAAGTTCTTAAATGGAGGTTAAAGTTGGACTAAATTATTTTTGTAAGAGATAAAAATCATTTTTGTGTAAACATACATTTAGTTCCAAAAAAAAATTCAAAACTCAATTTTTTTTTGTGATGAGCGGGGTTTGAACCCTAAACCTTGCATATATTATGTATTGTTTATATCACCTGAACTAAGCTCATTTGGTTACAATAAAAAAGATGCAACTTTTTTTAGAAAAAAAAATGCAACTTTTATTCCTTCACACAAATAAATAGGGACGTTTTTTTATTCCTTAAATTACGAAAATAAACATTAAAATTAATACAATCTTTAATAATAGACCCGATGTAGGTGGGAGATTGTTGATGAACATTCAACGTCAATACCACATCAGAAGATTCTGATTCTACTATTAGGGTGTTTGGTACTGCGACACTTTAAGAAAATCGCAGCAAAGAGCCGCGTTAACGTGAAAGCTGCATTTCATAGCTTCTCTGTTTTCACGTTATTAATGTCTCGGGACATGCAAATGATGCTCCAGTCGTGAATCCAAACACATGCTATGTCTTTTGCAAATTTCAAACCCTTCCGCAAAGCTAAAACTTATGCAACTTTTGAATTTGATAATGAAAAGACTTACCAACAACTAACAACGACAACACCTTCATTATCTCTCACCACTACACCAATATCCTATCTTTTTTATTTTTTGAATGAACATCAATACCATATTTATTCACCTTATGTGAATTTATTTATAGGCAATAGGCTACTTTAAAAAGAAACTTTTTCTTTTACATTTAAAGTGTAAATAAATTAAAATTTTCAGAAATTTCAAAGTTGTTTCTAATTTTTACACTGCCGGTGATAAAAATGTGTCTTTCTCACACCATTTTCTTTTCTACAAGTCTTTCCATTGAAACGAAGAGGTGAACTATTCAGTTGCGACTGCTCTACGCCGAAGCTCTTCTCATCTTCTTTGTCGCTGCCACCACCGTCACCATTCTCTGTTCTCTCTCTCCAGGTTCTCTCTCTCTCTGCAATGTTAGGTTTTTTTCTCTTTCATCGATAAAGTTAAGCACCTTAGGTTTAGGGTTTAGAATTCGAAAGTATCACACATTTTAGAGGAAAAACGAAAACCCTAGTTTAATAGATTGATGATTCAATTTAGCATATGAATATCATAGTTTAGGTAATTCAATATAGAATAGTAAACAAATGATTCTATAACTTCGATTTCTAAATGATAAATACTAGCAGTTTGTTTGTGGTTGAAGAACACCGTAGATTGATTAAAAAAAAGGATGAAATGATAATGAAGAAATTAGTGTTATATATGATTTTTTGATGTTTTATTGTTCAGATGATGATGACGACGATAATACTTGTTTGGATATTAAGCTTATGAGAAATGCTAGCAACACACACTTTTCAACACACTCTCTTTGATTGGCTAAAATTCACATGGATCCCGCCAAATCATGTGGGTCCCATATGAATTTGGTGAGTCTCGTGTAAATTTTAACCAATCAAAAAGAGTGTGTTGAAAAGTGTGTGTTGGAAGGTGTGTTGCTAGCATTCCTCTTAAGCTTATTTAAGTTAAATCGTTTTCGTGTATAAGATATAAGCTGTTTTCGTAAACTATCTTGGAGAACTTATTAGAATGAGCTGAAAATAACTTATAAACAATGTTATAAGCTGTTTTCATAAGTTCTTCCAAACAGTGTCACAAAGATAAGATTAAACAAGCCAATACAAATATGCCCTAAGTTTATCCAGTAAGGGTCCTCTCTATTTTTTAGGCCCGATTTGGATTAACAACTTAATTAAGTGCTTAAGTATAAGCTATTTCTATAACAAAAGATAAAATAAAGTTAAATTGTTTTCATATAAGGTATAAGCTATGCCAAAGAGCTTATGAAAATAAGATGAAAACAATTTAGGGGCATGTCATAAGGTGATTCCGTAAGCTCAAAAAAATGCTTTCCCAAACACTCTTGTAAATGCTTGAGTGGATAATCTCAAATAAGCTAAGCAAACTCTGGCCCTTAGTATGCTAAGCACTTCCCTCTCTTATGGTTCAAGTTTTCTTGTTGATCAATTCTTATGGTTCAAGTTGAATTGGGCAGTGGTGGGTTGGAGAGCTAGCTTCTTTTAGTTGTTGTATTGTAAAGCTGTTCAATCACTTGTGAAATATGTCGAAAGAAAGGGGGATTTTTTCAGCTTGTTTGTCCATATGAATTTTTGTAGTTCAACCTTGACAACTATATTTTTACTTATGTTTTCAACATCCTTACTCAACACAGACAATACCTAAGTGTGTTTCCGGGTTGAATCGGAACAAATGGACATTTGGTGAGAAACAACAATTTCCTGCCTCTCACTAAATATAATGTGTGCCAGGGGGGATGAACGTGGAAACAGGCCAAAGAAAAAAGCCTTGGAATAGCATGACATAATGTTTATATAGAAGTAAACAAAGTATATTAAATGTAAGTTCAACAGTAAATGCACTAGCACGATTAGATGGTTTTAATAAAAGAGACCATACCATACCACATGTCACAAACCTTAGATCTCTACTCTCTTGGGTCTAGGATACAAAGTGACGGAGAAAATCGGGGCAGTGTAAATCATAGGATTTAATTGGAGGAAATGGAGGAATGTTTCACTTGTTATTTTAATGTACAACATAAGACTTGCAATGCTGCAAGTAAGAGTGCTTAACAAATAAAGATAGAGGAAGACTGATAATCTAAGTGAAACCATTAAAAGGATCTAATTAAATCATGTTGCTTGATCCATGTAACTTGTCTCCTCAGGTTGAAAAATCCTTGGTGGTTGTTGCGTCATTATTTATGCAAAGTACTAAATGAAGCGTTTTTCCCCTAAAGTTGAGAAATTTACACTTGTGCAATGTATGTTTCTACTGTATGATTTCATTCATGCTGAGAAGCTCCACATTGGATGAAATATGTCTTGAAAAATTAATTATCAGTGGTGGACAGTCCTACAAGTCGGTTTTGAAGGGTTGAGTTAGGCCTAACCCATATTCTAAGACGGCTTCACAGCCTATCCATGATTGGATGTGCCACTCACTATCGAGCCACTCAGGTGACGGGTCACGCTCCAGATGTCGAGTCCTAGGCATTAGGGATGTGTGTTGAGAAGTCCGACGTTGGATGAGATATGACCTGGAAATGTGTTAAAAAGTGGTGGACCGTTCTCATCTTACAAGCCGGTTTTGTAGGATTGAGTTAGACCAAACCCAAATTTAAGAATTCACATGAAATTAACTTAAGTTAATTAATTGTCTATGTCTATTATGTTTTTTTCATCACTATTGACAAAGTTGTAGTCTGGAATTTAGGTTTTCTAATCTCTTAGTTGCTAATTTGTATAACTTCCCTGAGAATGTAGCCATATGACGAACAAATGTCATCTATTGGATTCCTTTTGCTGTTAACCTTTTCTAAATGACATTTCCAGAAGTTGATGAACATATTCTTGAAAGGGAACTTCTGTTTTGCATTTAGTTATGTAAATTGCTGCATATCGAAACATATTGTGATCAATATCATTTTATTTTGCACTGTCTCTTAGTTTAAAAAACTCAACAAATCTGTTCACCTATGCACATTTCAATCTCTTAGTACGTAAGTGATTAATTTCTGTTGTAATTTGTTACATCATGCAAGATGAGCAGACCTGACTGTTTGAAGGAGAAGGACGAAAACAGTAATTGGCGTTCTGTGGATAATCACGATGAAGATAGTGCAGCCCGCACAAGACCATTTAGTTTTGAAGAGATTATGCTTAGAAGAAAAAACAAAGAGTTGCTTGAAAATGTAAAAGGTCCTGCTAAGGAAGCGTGGAATAAATCACCTAAAGGTTCCTTAGAGAAAATTCCTGATCATATTGAGTCTCCAAGAATCTATAAACATCATAAGATTCCATCCTTTAAAATGGAGAAACACGCTTCAGAGGAACTAGTGAATGTAAGTTCTAGAAAGAAGGTTAAGAGCACCATCGTGACGAAAGATGATTTAATTGAAGGGAGAGATAGAACAAACAATATTTTAGAAACGAAATCAAGTGCTGGATTAAATAATAAAGGCGGGATAACTGAAGAAAAGACAAGAGAAGAGGGGCGTGGTCAGAATAAAGCTGAGAATAAGCATTCAAGAGATTCAGATAACAAGCATAGTTATGCAGTAAAAGATACATCAAAATCTGAAAGGAAAATAAATAAAAAGAACCACAATGAAGAGGAAGAGAATCATTACACAGAAAGGAAGCATGGCAAAGATAGACATGATGAGCATTACACAGACAGGAAGCATGGCAAAGATAGACATGATGGGGGGAAAATAAAAAGTTTGATGAGCAATGATTTTGAAGAAGTTCCTGAAAAGATGCATCATAGAGACTCAGGTAAGCATATCCATGCAGAGGGTAGAGCAAAATATGGAAGAGAAATCAATATGGAAACAAGAGCAAAATATGAAAGAGAAGTCAAGAGAAAATATCGAAATGATGATGAAACTCAAGACAGGAATGCAATGAGGAAACAAGATATTGCAAAGCATCATAGCCCTCACATTTATGAGAGGAAGAACAGGCAGGAAAAGGTGAAGCCACATTATGAAGTACCAACCATGAAGAGGAGACGGTCAAGAAGTCGGGAGCGTGAGGATAGAAGAAATCCCCGTTCTCTTTCACCAAGGGCACACAGAAATACTTATCAAGATGGAGAGCGTAAAGACTTGTCCGCGCCTTCTCTGGCAGATAGTTCTAGAAAAAAGCACTCTGATGATAAAAATAGAGTATCAACTAATGGTTCAAGTAGAAGATCAAGAAGTCGTGAGCGTGAGGATAGAAGAAGGTCTACTTCTATTTCACCAAGGGCACACAGAAAAGCTTATCAAGATGGAGAACGTAAAGACTTGTCCATGCTTTCTCTGACTGATAGTTCTAGAAAAAAGCACTCTGATGATAAAAATAAATTATCAACTAATGGTTCAAGTAGAAGGTCAAGAAGTCGGGAGCGTGAGGATAGAAGGAGGTCCCCCACTTTTTCACCAAGGGCACATAGAAAGACTTATCAGGATGGAGAGCGTAAAGACTTGTCTATGCTTTCTCTGTCAGATAGTTCTAGAAAAAAGCATTCTGATGATAAAACTAGAGTATCAACTAATGATTCAAGTAGCCACCATCGACGATATCGACATAGTAGCCCTGCCAGTGGACTTGGTGGCTATTCACCAAGGAAGAGGAAAAGTGAAACTGATAAAAAGACACCTTCACCATCTAAGCATTCTCCAGAGAAGAAACGTGCTGGATGGGATCTTCCTCCTGTAGGGACAGATCCTACTCTAGCTCCTGTTTCTTCTGGTTTTGAATTATCAAATCATAGTGTGTTGTCCAGCACGCATGATTTGGCTGCTGCTACTTCTCTGAATCCATCCATCGTGAAGCCTCTACCAGTGTCATATTTTAATGCAGTATCAACAGGGAAGAATGCCAATATTGATTCTGTCCAACTGACACAAGCTACCCGCCCTATGAGAAGGGTATATCTTGAGAATTTACCAGCTTCAGCCTCTGAGAAAGTTGTGATGGATTGTTTCAATAACCTCTTGCTTTCTTCCGGTGTAAATCATATCCAACAAACTCGGCCATGCATCAGCTGCATTGTAAGTTTGTAGCACAGAATATGAAATTTAGTTTTTCCCCCAATGAACCAACGAGTTTGAATTGTTTGTTGCATATTTTCGCTTGCAGGTGCATAAAGATAGGGGCCAAGCGCTTGTGGAATTCCTTACAGCTGAGGATGCATCAGCTGCTCTTTCTTTTGATGGCAGTAAACTATTTGGCTCTACAGTGAAAATTAAACGTCCCAAAGACTATGTTGAATTTGCAGTAAGAATGAGAATCTAATATATCCCTTTGTTCTTTTATCTATATCTTATCTTATTGACACAATAACTACTAAAAGTATTTCATATTTTTCCCTTAAAATTCATTTTTATTTTTTATAAATACTACATATTATTTCCACTACTAAAATTTAATTTTCTCAAAAAACTTAGCAGCCATTCATAAGGAATTTTTGAATGAAATTGTCTGACCACTTAATTTTCTTATTTGTTGGTGCAATAGTTTGGCAAATCCTTTATGATCTTAATTGGAAATCAGTTTGTATATTGATGTAATGATGGTGGTGATGTTTCTATATGAAATTGCTGAATTTCACTTATCATTCTCATGGATTCCATTCTTCCGTGTTTTCTTGTTTATATATGTAGTTTCTTTAATTTATGACATGATCAATCTGCGATGTTATTGTTTTAAAATAGATGATTAATCATTTAATATGTACTTGTGGATTCTCCCGAATGATATGTTTATTATTGATGCGAAAAGAATTTGCCCCTATTAAAGGGAAATGAAATATATAAAGTTCAATCTGTTTGACTTAATTTCTATGTTTATGTAACATTAGTATGACTTCTTCTATCACTATTTAAACTACTATATCATTGAAAAATACCGACACAAACTTGTGAAGGGAAGGCTTAAAAATCTGGTTCATGAAGGCTTAAAAGGTTTCTGGTGCAATTATTAAGCCAAGACATAAAAGGAGGAGCTTTTGATGTATCATGATTCATGAGTTGAAGAGACAATCTTAAAAATGTCCTCCATTATAACTTGGTGATACCCAAATTTTAAATCTAAGAAAGATATCGCGATCCATATATTTCATGAAGGAACTCATCAACAATAGGAGTTGGGAACTTATCATGTTTAGTAAATTAGTAACAAATTAAGTCATTTTTATGATGGATAGGATATTGATTGTATGTACGGGCAGAGCAACTTCTGGAACGAATAAAAAATTCATAAATTCATAATACAGTGCTTACTGTAGTGGGGTGTGTTTGTGTGTGTGTTGGGGGGTGGGGTTGGAGGTCCTGGGTTCAAACCCGAATGAAGGAGTAAATATTAATCTAACAACTAATTGCTAAAATTTGCCATTAAAAAAAAGTGCTTACTTTAGTAAGGAATTGTTTATTTGACACATTGTTGGTAAGTTGGTATAACTGTGAAGTTATCAACATGATTTTGTATTGGTGGCTTATCTTTTGTTCTTTTACATTCTTGTTTCCTATGTTACTTTGTTGCTTACATTCTTTATCTTACAGTAAGGTTAATGTTAACTGGTCTCTCTTTTTATTTTATTCGATAACTTGAACTTATTTCAGGCTAATGCTATTTTGTAAGCTTTGCAATTCTAAGGTATATTGTGGTTATCATCCATGAACAGGTTTTCAGACAATTGCTATTTTCATGCAGACTGGTGAACCAGAGAGATCAGTGAAAGTTGCTGCCAAAATAAGTGATGTTGTAGTTGATTCCCCAAACAAGGTATGCCTGCAAAACTATCTTGAGTTGATAATTTTATATTTATAAGTGCAAGTGTTAAGCAACCGAATGTTGGGCCTTTCTCTTCTGTGACAGTCTTTCATTAATGGTTGAATTGCCGAACTCTTCATACTACATGGCTTAATCTTTTTGATATGCAGTGGAATGCAAAGTTTCACCGTAGTAAATGGGTGTTTGTGTATGAATTCTGTAAAAACTATATGCAAATAGCTTATTTGATTCAGTATATAGTACCCAAACATCATTTATATGTAATTCTATATAATTCTAAAAGTGTTAAAAGAGAAACACATAGATAAGATATGAGAAAACCAGAGTCTGCAACTGGACAGGTATATTGCTTTTATATAGCATTATACCAAGATTGACATAAAAGTTGCAAGATGCAAGGCATAAGAGCACCATTGTTCTAGTAACCATGAACACTACTCCCCAAGCCAGTTAGTCTGTGTCCACCTTCAGCTTGTTACAAATGTCATCAATCCACACACCTTCATCCCTTCTCATTATTCACCTCCTCTGCTGGCCCAGAGACCCATTCCAATATATTACTACAATCCAAATTCCAAACCCAAATTTAGTTTTTCTTTGGTGTTTGTCTACGAACAAATTCTTGATGGCTGACTCTCCATTGTCTGTCAGAAATATTTAGTTGTTACTGTGAGAAGGCAGTCTTTGGAGAATATTTTACCTCCATATTCGTCTCCCTTGTCGAATATCAATTTCTTTATCCCTTGACCTTGCTCTTGTTTTTCCAGTCGCTTCGATCCTCTTCTTGATCTTACAGGTGACACACCCAAGAATGCCAAAAAAGTTCTTCATTTATTTTTTGATGCGACACTGGTTTTCCCTCAAAAAGCAGAAGGTCAGACCAATTGTCAGGAACCCGGGAATAGAACTGGAAAGTTGATAGAAAGAACAATATTTTGTTGAAAGAAAGAGAATAGGAGACAAGACTCTCCTGCAAGGATTTCCACTTCCACAATAGAGTCACCACTCTATTCATTCAATTGTTTACAACTCCGAGTTCTGTACCTCGCCTCTGTTGTCCACCCATTTATATTTGTAATCTTGTTTAACCAACCAAGAACCAACCATCCTATTTATTCCTAACTACTTGTAACTAGTAACTACCCTTCATTCATAATCCTAACATGATTCGTCTAACTAACTCCAGCATTTATAAGTAACTAACAGACTGGTTACAATAACAGGAAAGGTAGTCGAAATCGAGATTTTCTCAAATCAGACAGGGAGGGAAATAAAATTGTAAATCATGGAATTGTGTGGATTCTATCTACTATTTTCAAAAAACTCTTAAATATGCATATAAAATAGTATAAATAATAGGGGAATGTCTTTAAATCATACTTTAAATACTCTTATATTATTATTATACAAGATATTTTAACTCTTGTATATGGAGGCTCTATAGGAAGTCAGAGCATCTCATTTACAATATCTATCTTATTACATGTTTTTACATACTAATCATCCGTCTTTAAAATAAATATATCATTTTCTGATTTTTCATTGAGAATTAATCCTCATAAATTAGGGGACCTTGGTCGACAAGTTTTATTTCCTTTGTTGTGGTTATTTGCCAATGGGCTTACTTCATACATTTTGTTCCTTCATTAACTACCTTCTTAGCTGTAATTAGGACTCGCATCAAAGTTCTAATTGTGGACTATTTTCTTTAACTAAAGCAGTTTTTCTTGATGAACATGTTTTTAGGTTAAAATATCTCATTAGCCTGTTATGTTGACTTTTTCGGTTATTGTTTCCTTACTTCATAGCTCCAACTGTATTCCGTGTTTTGACTTTTAACAAGGACACCCATTCATATTGTTTTAATTTTTCTGATCTGGGTACTCTTGCTAATTATAATCATTTTTCGTTTTCTCTATTTTTTGGTTAATTAATTGTTTGTCTGCTGATTGTGTCTTATTTGTTGTGGCAGATTTTCATTGGTGGAATTTCAAATCTCGTTTCTTCGGAGATGGTAATTACTAAGACATAAGAACTCCGTCCTTTAAAAATTTAACCTTGAATAACCTTCAAGATTTTTTTTATTGTCATTATAACTTCTCGTAACCAACTCAACTACCTTACCTTTTGTGTGACTAAGGCTTATTTTATCTCTTTTTTAGCTTATGGAGATTGCTGGTGTCTTTGGATCTTTGAATGCTTACCACTTTGAGGCAAGGGTCAGCAATGGATCATGCGCTTTTGTTGAGGTAAGGCTGCATTTCTTTCTTCCTCTTCTTCCAGTAATTTTGTATTATTTTCTACACCGGACGTACTCTGATAAATACTGTCATCTTAATTTTATTTCAATAGTTTCTACACTGGGAGTACTATGATAGAATAGTTGTGTGTTTTTCCTTATTTTCTTTCTGCCTTTCAATTAGCCGTCTTCTGTAAGTAACACAGTCATTTAAGATGATATTTCATACATCCGTAGCCTAAGCCAGTTGAATGGTCATAGAAAACTCAAATCAACAACTAGGCCATTCCTTTTTATTTCAGAAGACAAACTAGATGGTCAAAAGTAACCAACATAAACTTCCAACTTTTGGTTGATTTATCATCTGTGCTGCCAACTTATTGTATGCTTACTTCTGTGTTACACACTGGAACCCATTGTTGAAATTATGTGGTTTTGTCCTTTCAGGTATACAGAGAGGAACAATAGAATAGCACAATAAAATTATATTGATTTTTGTTTGCCGAGTAATGTTCTGAAAATTAAAATACTAGTCCTTATTTATTCTAATACTAGACTACTAATCTTAATTAAACAAGAAAGCAAATCATGACATGTAAGCAAATATATTTTAATACTAGAATAATGATGTGATGAAATATGTTTAATATATTCTAACAATAGTAATTGAGAGGTCCTATGTAGAACTTCCGATAGGAATAACCCATTAGGTGCAAAGGAATTGACCCATGAGGAGTGCACCTTGGAGAAAAATAAAAATTTAAAAAACGTTTTTTAATTTAAATGTATTAAAATTATTTAAAAAACGTTAATTGATTTTAAATTTAAATAATTTTAATAATTAAAATTAATTATTAAAATAATTTTAAATGTATTAAAATTATTTAAAAAAGTTAATTAATTGTTTTTAAATTTTAATAATTTTAATAATTAAAATTAATTATTAAAATAATTTTAAATTGTTTCTTTTTATTTCATTGTTTTAAAATCATTCAAAATAATTTTAAAAATGTTTTAATTTTTTTTTAATTTAATTGCTTTAAAAAAAGTAGTTAAAAGTTGAAATTAAAGTAATAGCACCCATAAAATATTAAGTCTAACAACAATGAAATTAAAATTGTACGGAATAATATTACAGACCATAAGTAGCAATTGTACCGGAAGCATAAGAAACTTCCACAAATATTACATATGATGAAAATAGATAAAAGCAGAAGGAAATAACATACAGGCACACATCAGCAAAGGTCCAACTTCAATCCTCATCGTCGCTCTCCACCTCCTCCTCGTCTTCGTCATAAATTGGATAAGGGTCGACATTGTCATTCAGAATAGGTGCTCTTGTGAGGGAGGGGTCTTCCACTTGCAAATCTTGCACAACAGCCTCGTGACTCGCCATTTGCTGTATGAGCTGCTCTTGTGTCAATCTTTGAATAAGCTCACGCATCTTAGGGGTCAGCTCAGGCTGGTGGGAGGATCCTTCGCCATGATTCAAGGTAAGTCTGAGGGTCGCTGCAACACCTTTCCGGTAGTTAGCGGCCAAGTTACCAGCACCATATAACTTTCCTTTAGTTTTATCGCCAGCAACTTTGGTCCAAGTTCGAAGGGACAAACCATGATCAACAGATGACCCTTGAGAAAGAGCCTCAGCAAGCTTCCGATCATACTCCTCCTGTTCAAATGATAACAAAATAGTTAATGACAAATAACAATTAGTTTTTAAAACATAATAAAAGCTAAAGCGAATAATTACAGTATACTTATCAAAGATTACCTGAACTCTCCTAGAACGCTCATCGCAATATTGGCCGGACCTATGTCTGTGTGTTTCGTTATGAAGCTCGTTAATAAACGGCTCCCTCCCAAGTCTCCTGGCCTATTTTTCATAAGAAATAATATGCAGAAATTTATTAGTATTGATTTAAAACAATCAAATTTAAATATGATATGGAAAAATAATTAAAAGTTTATTAATTTTACCAAACGCTCAGCATGCTCTCCGTTGCTTATGCAACCACCGGTGTGAATGCAACCCCCCTTTTTCGACGCCTGATTCTTCTTTGCTTTCTCCGACTTTGCCTTGAACTCCTCGGATTCCCAATAGTCAACCAACTGAGCCATCAACTCCTTTCCGATCCAATGTGACCGCTTTCTTTTCTCCTCATAACGAACACGGGCATTTCGAAGCATATCTGATAGACGCGCAGCAACTCTGATATGGAAATTACGCCGCATTATATCATTAAACCTGGCGTTCCAAGTACACTTAGCCTGCATTTTTGTTAACATATTAAAGAAAATTAGTATACTATAACAAATGTGCATATAAATTAAAATACCAATTATGATATATATTTGAAGTAAGCTCAAAGAGCCTAAACCAGCGATCTTTCTCATCATCATCGACATCACCATAAGTCTTCCACATTCTATTATAGCAGTTGTGAATGATATCTCTGATAGCTTCCGCCGCTGGTTTGCAAGGCAAAAAGCTGAAACAATAAAAACTCATAATTAAACATTACTTAAACTTAAAATATACATAAAATTATTAAAATTAACTATGTAGCAATTATGATAATACTTACGAGTTGCCACTAGGTGTTAAGATGAAGCGTTTCCTTTCATCCGTCGGATAAACCTGCGGATCATCATCAGTCTGCTCCACCTCTCCACCACCTTCCATCTGGCCTGCACCATCCTCTTCGACCACATTTTCTTGTTGGGGTTGTGGTGGGTTTGGTAGTTGAGGAGGATTTTGAAGTTGTTCGGGTTGGGTTTGTGGTGGGAATGGATATTCGGGCAACCCATACAGAAAAGGTGGGGAAGATCCGAATGAATAGCCCGAATGGAACGGATAGGAAGGTGAAGACCCAAATGGAAATCCAGGAGTTTCCGAAGGGAAGGGATAGGAAGGTGAAGACCCAAAAGGAAATCCAGGTGTCGAAGCTTGTGCATTGACTCCTGCCCCAAAATTTTGAAACTGTTCACCGTTATAAATCCAAACCCAATAATCAGGCATAAATCCAACTCTATCCAAGTGTTTCTTCACTTCTTTGGGGTCACTCTTTATATATCTACACGTACATTTAATACACGGACATCTTATCCCTCCCTCATCTTTACAAACTTGTTGTACCCATGCCCATGAAATAAATCCGTGAACTCCTTCCACAAAATGGGGTTTTAATCCTCTTCCCGGAAATGCTCTGTCATACATCCATCTACGATAATGCTGATAATACTCCATCTTTTGCACGTTCAACTATAACGTTCACATATTAAACTTCACGATTAGTAATCCACCTTTTTACTTGGTAATCCATATAAATTTCTCAATATATACTTAAATTTCGTTTTTTTCCTTATACATAAACCAACAAATAACATCCATCATCATCATCATTGACACTTTTAAAAATAATTTATAAAAATTTAATAAAAATATTGTTTTCTTTAACAATTTTATTACCAAGAAACGAAAGTTTATTGCAAAAAAAAAAAAAACAGATCATGCAAAAAATTATAACATGATATACATCAACATATATAACAAATTCAGCCAATAATAAATTCGAAAATTTCATATAAAACATGTACAACACTTTCTAATTTTCTAATTCGAAAATTAGAAACTACTAACTTGTTGAAGCTTTTCCCAAGAACAGATCCGGACAACAACCAAGCTAAGCAAAAGCACCACAGGAGGCAGTATCACTTTAACACTGATGCAAATGACATAAAAAAAATTCATATAAGTTAATTAGTAATAAAAACTAGAAACATAAAAATATAAATGAAGAAAATTTACCAAGTTAAACTTGTTTAGTGTTGCTGAAGAAGAGAGAGGAATATTATGGTGGAAATGAAGTGAAAAAAAAATTCAAAGTGTCTGAGTGAGAAGAGGGATCTGCGCTTGAATATATAGGGAAAGCAAGCCAGGGAAAAAACGAGGGGTATGCCCCTCGCATAACCAGTCAACACAGCTAGCAATAGGTAGCCTGCAGAATAGCTGTAGAACGGCTCTTTTTGCAGAAAATAACCCAGGGCTTTGCTGCAATTTGCCAGGGGTAATCCCTTCGGACAGCAGCTTTTCAGCTTTATGGCAGAGATCAGTCTTCTCATCTGATTCCTTGCAGATATTCCCCATAAGCCAGCTGCACCTTGTCCCCTATTTGAAATTTGATTTTCCCGCTTCACAATTTGCAACAGGTCCTGCAATTTGCGAGGGGCCTTTTCCCTGGCTGTACCCCACGTTTTTTTCCCAGGAGTGCATGCCCCTGTCTTAAATCCCTGGCAAATTGCACTATTTCTTGTAGTGGTAAAAACTTTATTATTTGTTATTCATGTGTGTATTTTATCACAATCTTGCTCCTCAATTTTTCAAAATGAGGGGTGCACCTTGGGTAGAGGTGTTATAACTTATAATCATTGATTGGAAAATCGAGTGAGTAGATTTTAACAACTTAATTATTGTTATTCATGTATATGTATCACAATCTCTGTCGTCAATTTTTCTATCATCTATTATAAGTATGTAATTTTCATTTAGATGCACTCTCACTTTAGAGCAGACAAATTCACTTGCAAGTTGCTAAAGTAAAACAACTTAATAAGATTGTGTTTAAATTTTTTTAATTTTCTTCAATTAGTTATCCAGTTTGAGCATTTCCAATAGCTATTGTTTATCTGTTTTGAGGTCTTCAAAAAGCTATTATGCTTTCTTTTCAACATCTTTTCCAATTTGAAAAGCTATTAATCATTCTCTTCTTTTATTTCCCCCCTTTTGCTAGTATGTGGATCACTCTGTTACTATCAAAGCTTGTACGGGTTTGAATGGTATGAACTTGGGAGGGGAAGTATTAACGGTTGTTCAGGCTATGCCTGATGCATCACCTGTGGTAAGTTCCCCACATGTTCATTTTTATTGTCTCTTTCCAATTCATGGTTGTGATTCCGTACCTTGATATGGCACTTTCTTTGGTGCATTAACTGGATATGGGCACTTTCTAAAATAAAAATATTTCCAGGAAAATGATAGTAAACCACCATCTTATGGCATTCCAGAGCATGCAGAGCCACTGCTCAAAGAGCCAACACAAGTACTGGAGATTAAAAATGTGGTATGAATTTTTTTATTATTTATGAGGTTATTTTATGTTCTCGTTTGGTCTCAGTAGCATTCTTTCTAATCCCTTTCTACTATTTAAGTTTTCGTTAGCTTATTTTGCATGATACAAATCCAATCATGACTGCTTATAGTGTTAAAATTATAATTACAATAGAGAAATGTTAACAAGACTCTATGTTTCGTCTTTCAATACACTATTGAAGAGTGAAATACATGCGAGTCACCACATTGAGAATGGGACACATATGACTTCAGTGAGGTTCACATGAATTTCTCTATAACAATAGTGTGCTGAAATTGTGTTACTGGCATTCCTCAGTGTTCTTTAGTTTCAAGCAGAAATAATTGTAGCCGGATTCTGGTTGCATTTAGTATGAAAAAGGGTATTAGACTTGTACAAATCTTTATGAGCCTTTGCCTAATAGCTTCTGGTCAAGCATGTTTCTTTTTTATATTGTCGTTAGTTAAATTGGATGTTTCAGTGATTACCTTTTGAGTTCTATTTGTTTAATATGAATAGTTCACAGTGGAGTCTCTATCGTCTTTATCTGACATGGTAATCAAAGAAATTTTGGAGGATGTACGATTAGAATGTGCAAGGTAATTAAGAATTGTACTATTTTTCTCCACGGTTTTCAAACTTTGTGAAGTTGTAAATATTTATCATAAGTCTTTATTTTCTTGCAGATTTGGGACTCTTAAATCAATTCATGTGGCCAGGCATTGCAAGGACGATAATTTAGCAACCAAATCAGAAGTTAAAAAGAATTCCAAAGAACCTACTCCAGACACACACACTGTTACTAATGATGCTGAATCTAGTTTCTCTGAAGAGGCTACTTACTCCAATTCTAAAGGAACAGGTGGAATGGAGTTCCATGGTGACAAAGTGGTAGAAGAAGACAAAGATAATGATGGTACTAGTGTTAATGTTGATAAAAATGCTGAAGTTTTTGATAATACCACATGTCAAGAGCATCTTGTGAGTGATTCAACAGTAATAGATGCTGGCAATGAAGATTTGCCTAGTAGTACCATTCAAGGATGTCCTGATCAGGGGAATACACCTAATGATGATCCAGAGTTACATGATATCATGTTTGCTAACAATATTGATGTTGAAAAGACAGTGGTTGGCAATACGGACTCAGAAAACATGGTTTGTCCACTTCAGGAAGGCTTTTCTGAATGTGATGCCAGTTTAGAAGTTGGTCCCAGCAAGGACATCAAGGAAGAAGATGAGGAGGAAGATGATACTTATAATCATGTATTCGAAGAAGGTTCCGTTCTTGTTGAGTACGCAAGATCTGAAGCATGTCAATCGGCAGCTCATTGTTTGCATAGACGTTTCTTTGACGGCAGAATGGTGACAGTTCGGTATGTTGCTCCGAGTCTATACAGAGCAAGGTTTACAAAATGAGCATTTCAAATTGAGTGGCAACTCTTGGTTATATGAAGAACATAAAGTGTTATGTGGTTGTGCATGAACAGATTAATTAATCTGATTGACTTTGTCAGCATGCTTCTTTCATGTAAGATCTGTGAGGAATGTTTTTTTTTAAAAATTTGAATATTTAGAGCGGGAAAAAGCATGATTGATCAATGCCAATGTGATAAAAATGTAGTAGCATAATCAAGTTTGGAGCTGCAGATGACTTGTGAAGACTTGCATTTTTAACCTGGAAAAATTCATTTCGCACCTAATGTTTTGACTAGATCAGTTACACCAATTGGAGATATTTGTTATACAAGGATTTGTTGCATTATGAACTGGTTGTATATTCAGGTATTTTTAGATGTTAGTTAACAGGGCCATGTTTTTTTTTCTTCAATATTAGCCAAACGTAGTCTTTATTTACCAATATTTTTTTATCGTTGATATGACTTACATTTTACCTCTCGTTAGATATGAGGGACGACTATGAGTGAGTTTTTGTTAAATTTACACCACTCTACATGAATTCAAACTGTAGATTTGAGTTCTGTATATTTAGTGTACAAATTTGACATCATTTTAATGACCAATACCTTATAAAATACAAGTGAACGTTAAATTTTTGAGAAGTGAAAATTAATTATATATGATGATTGTTTACATGTGAATGTTTATTTAAACTTTAGTATACATATTCTTTTTTGAGGAAAATTAAAATTTCGTATACATAATTATCATTTTTTTATCATGTTAATATACTAATTAATGATTACATTTATTAAATTTTATTCTACAAATTTATTAAATAGAACAAGTAAATGATTACTCTTTTTTTTTGGACAGATTAAGATTTACTCTTGTAATAAATGATTCCCTGTCTTACATATGTGATAATTCATCGACCAATATGAATAAAAGGACCAAGACAATAAAGATTCTTAAAGTGGTAAATGCTCGATTTCTCTGATCAGTGCTTTGTTTTAGAGTTAATAATATACACATTCTTCATTGTAGTCCCTTAACAAAAAATCTTGGAACCCAATTTGGTCCATAAAAGTTATGATTTTTAGTTCGTGAGAAAAATAAATTAGAATAGTCTCTCAAGCTGAACTTCCATATAAACTTGGAATTTATGCTGATAGGTAATTTTCTAATCAAGCTCACCAGTCTACCACATACATGTATGTTACTAAAATGAGGGATAACATGGTTCTTGACAATGATTGTAAATGGATGGTTTAATATCTATACAGCTGATGTAAATCTTTATATGGTGTCTTCTTCCTTGTTATGTTGGTTTCTCCATTGAAGAGATACAAAGTTTTAGATTGCAATTTATTCTGTCACTCTCTAATTGCGTCATGAGTTAGACTAACATGCAAAACAATTACAATAAGAAAAATGCTAACATGTACCCTTAAGCATACATGTTAAGTAACTCAATGTGAAAATCTTGTCTTGAAAATTGTATCAATTTATTTTTTTAAAAGTTAAAATTAATTTTTAGTAATAAATACTTTCAATTTGTGGAAATGGTAGCATGACCCTTGTAATAAATCTTTCTTTAACCCCTATCTTATGGTAATGTTTGTGAATGGTGGTCTCATATTTTACTTTGTTCATTGTGACATGTCTTGTGTTATTTGTGTTGTTTATAAAACAAATATAGATATAATTTAGTCTATGAGAAATATAAAACAAGAGTTTAGGAGGAAATGGGAAATGTAGTAGGGGTGATTACAATGCAAACACTTGTGATTAGTTAGTTATTTACGACACTTTAGATACTAGAAAATCTAGTACTGCCGCTTCGATTTGTGAGAATGTATTTTCCAATGTTTTCAATTTATGAAACATTATTGTTTCAGTCTCTGCATAAAATAGAATGGGGCATGTTGCAGATTATGGTGGTCTCATATTGCTCAGTCCTCTCTGTTTTTATATATACGTCGGAGTCGATCATTGCATGCATGCATGTCAGTTCATAACTTCAACTATTAATATTTTTAATTATCGATAATAAAAAGTTAAAAAATTGATATTTTAAAAATATTCATTAAGACAAATCGAACATATTACATAATAGTAACATTATTTATATATTAATAAAAAAATATGGTCAAAGTAAATAAGATGAATAATGTACATTATGAAAATACGACGTGTATTTAAGAACGAAGGTCGTATTAGTTACAATGTTTTCTGTTTATTTTTTCTAATTGATTTTCATCGTTTCCTATTTCTAACACACTATAAATAAATAAATAAATAAAAAGCACTCCTAGTTAATAAATAACAAAAATAAGATTTTGTTTTTATAATATTTTTTAATATAAAAACTGTCAGTAAAAACAAAAATCTAAACAAACACCACCTTTGCCTAAGACTGAACAACATTTTAATAACTTTATGAATCTTAATTTTGATTTGGTGATGGAAAATCATCAATATCTCATGATGAAAATCATAATGGTGTCAATTTCCAGTTAATGGTAACTTGGTAGCTCAGATTCATATTGAACCACTAAATCAAGTAGGGGAACTAAATTGTAGTTTCATATACAATTTCAGTAAAGGAAGAAGAACTGTATATTTTTATTCTTTCAAAGCTCTTCATAATGTGATACAGTGTCCCATTATACAAATATCGTTGACCTTTCTATACAAATTATTTAATTATTGATTTTTTTGAACAAAATTTTAATTAATGATCGGTTCAAATAAAATGTTCATAACTTTATATGATGTCATAATTTCAATGTTCACTCTAAGCTTTATAGTGGAGTTTTAGTGTATCACCTTTAAATCAATGTATTGACAGATTATAAGTTAGTTGATAATTTTCATGACATCACCCAATTTCACATCAAATTATTGGAGGAACTTTCCAAATCTTGGAATATTTTACATCACATATTTTATAGCCAAGAAATATTCATTTTTTCTTGGTTAATGCCTTGAGGGAGCAATGCATGTATTGAAAGTTGGAGTTAGGTTAAGAGATTTGATTATAATAATTCATTCATCAAATAAGAGTAAAATAGGTCAAATATCTCTAGTACATTTTTCTCTTTTTATTTTTATTATTTTATTTACTTTCTTTAATTGGCCACTTTGGTTTGGCCTTAATGGTAATGTCCCTATCACTATTATGTACAACCTCCACTAAAAAGATTGAATAACTTTGGCCTTTGCTCATTAGTCAAAAACATTAAATTAAATTCAATGTTTCCCACCCAAATGAGAGCCCTTCAATAATAAATTATGCATTATTCAACTTGGTTGATTCCACCTTGAATCCAGAAATTAAAACCTATATATCAATGATGAAACCTTTAGTAACAAATATATACATGGTCCTGTAACAAACATAAAAAACATATGGTCCTCATCCATGGATGCTATGCAGCATATTTTACAATTTTTTATCCAATGATAAATGAGTATCGTGTGAAGTATAAAAATCCACTATAGTTTGTTTTGGAAGTATATTTGTTCACCCCTGTCCACATAAACATATTGGATAGGCCAAAAGATATCCAAAAATGTAGTTTAGTGGTATGAGTTGAGACAAATGAGTATTACGAAAGAGTTTCGGGGGTTCAATCTCTATTCCTAAAAAAATCTCTCCTAAGGAATTCTCTCTCTAACATAACAATTTAACAACTAACAATAAATATTTAAGGTTATTGTAGAGAGAGAAATATATAAAATGAGATATTAAATTATTAAGGTTATTGTAAGAAAAAGATAAATTGTTGTATCAAATAGTAAAATGTATTTATTGTTTTGGTTTGTGTAAAAAGACAAAAAATGACGGTTAAAAAGTAACAGAGAGAGTAACAAACAAAGATCTCCATCATGAAAGGATTAAAAGGAATCAAGAGGTACATTCGATTGATATTGATTCCAATTATGTGAATTTGCTCCCATGTTGCTTGGACAAGTAGACTAAAAAGTGTGAAACTGATTATTTCTCTCAAGTTGGCTTACCAAAATTGCCTATGAGGAATGTAATGGTGGAATATAAAATGTCTTTTTCTTTTGAAAAGTAGATAATTTTATGTGATGATAGTTATGAACACCTTAAGGACTTTAAGAGAAAGATATGGTTTTGTACTTATTATAGTCATATTCAGTCTTCAAACTATGCTCTTCAAGTATCAGCAGCCTCACTGCAGATGTGCTTGGTCTTAGGGTAAAAAGTGACATATCTCTTGTTTGATTGCTCTTTTCTTTTTCTATTTCTAACACTATGCTGATTTTGAGTAAAGAGTCATTGTTTTTGTTACGATGATATTGTTACGAAGTTTCCACCATCGCTTAGCTATGATTAATATCTGTCGGGGATCAATGAGACACATAAGATGAGTTCACCCCTCCTAACCGGATTTTTTCCCATACACATTAGTTAGGGATCGAACCCTTGACCATATGTTTAAGGGGTCCAAACCACTTACCACTTGAATCAATCCATGTTGGTAATAAAGAGTCTTTTTTTTTTGTCTAGTAGCCTAGTGGTTAGAGCTCACACAATTAAATATGGAGAAGTGGGATGTCCGGGGTTCGAACCCCGGCCCCTGCATAAATTATGCAATGTCCCTACCAATTGAGTTAAGCTCACGGGAAACGGTAGTAAAGAATCATTTTAATCCCATCAAATTATATTAAAATTTATATATTAAAATTATAGTATCTGAATATTTGAAAATTTGCAAAAACATCCTTAAGTGTCTTTTTTGGTAATTATATAGACCAAATTGATTAATGAAGATATGTTTTAAGACCAAACTAATTAATGAAAGATGCATTTAAGGATTAAACTTACTATTGAAAACAACATTTATGTACATTTTTGTAGTTTTGACACATTAAAAAGACTATTGTGGCACACATTTAATAATCAAAATGAATATTTACTAGCTAATTTTGGGTGGGTACCGGGCAAGCTCAAAATATCATTTCCTAGTGGTCTCATAAATAATTACTTGCTAAAGTTCTTACTATCCACGTAAGTATTATAAGAAAAAGACAAATAATTTAATCAAGAGTAATAAATCTATTGATTAAGGGAAATGCTAACCGAGGATACTGATTAAGAGGATGACACAATTTATTTCTTGGATTATACGAAAAATAACTTTAAAATAACAAGAAAAGAGAAGAGGATGACACAATTTATTTCATTAAAGGGACTTGTTATATGATTAGCAAAATAATTGGTCGTCTAAATTAATTAAGCAGTGCTTTGTTAACAATGTGCATACATATGGATAGTAAGAACTTAGAGGTCAAACAAATAAAATACGAACTATTAGTATTACCCATTCTTTTACAGCCAAGTTTTTGGGATAGCCTTGCTGTCTCCACTCTCCAAACTTAATACAAGGCTGTAGGCTAAAGGACTTTTGGGTGGGTGGGTGTGTAACAAAGATATCAATCAAAATTTGATTGGAATCACTTATCCTATTATTCTATCTATTTCCTTGCCCTTTCAGTGAAAACATAACATCTTAAGATAATAATTAATTATGTGGAATTTTAAATGTAACATCCCTCTTTTTGTGATTCCACTGTAGTCTAAGTATTCGTTAGAGAAGTGCCTTATAACACCTAGAAATAAGTATTATTAATCTTGTATTGCACATTTGAACGTTTTTCCCACGCTTTCGGATTTCGTTAAGGACATATGTGTGGTATTCACATCATTTCTTGAGTTGTACTCATCCAATCAATTTGATTGTTGAATATTTGGAAATCTAATTCAATTAATCTAGTGATCAATCAAAACATCCCGTGCTGAATTTCCCGCTTTCGGGAATCGCTTTGGAAAAGAATTTCGAAACCAAAAAAACTATTTGGTTTCGGACATGGAGAGCAGAGTCGATGATTGTTGGGTTTGGAAGTTTATTTGAAGGAGGTCTTTTTTAGCTCGAGAGGAAGGAATCTATAAGAGTGTGTTTGGATGAGGTAATTGAGAAATTTTAAAGAATTTATAATTTTATGTAATTTAAATTATTCAACTAAATTACTTTCATTTCTCAATACTTTTATTTGGATGGAGTAATAAAAAATTTCATTGTCATCATTTTTGACCAAATTTTATAAATTTAATTTTTTTGGGCCAAATTAATAAAATGTAATTAGGGGTCAATTTGTAAATTCCAAAAAAAATTGATGGGTCAAATTATAATTTTTGAAAAAATGAGGGGTCAATTTGCAATTTTTTAGAAAACTATTGGGGTCAAATTGAAAATTTTGGAAAAATTTAGGACCAAAATGAAAAATTTGAAATATAATAACAATGAAGAATTTCAAAATTCTTAACTTTTAGGTGTCATTTGAAATTCTCTAAATTTAACTTGAACAAAATACTTCATAAATTTCCATTATTTTGAAAATCTTCAAATTATTATCCAAACAATAGAATTCACCTCAAAGTATTTGAATTCTCTCAAAATATTACATTCCCTCAAAACAACCTCCCATCCAAACACACTAAGGATTTTATGTATTTGGTTACTTGGTTCAATTTTCGGCAAAAGATAATGAGTGGAGTAACCAATTAACGTTCATGGATCTTTTTTTGGTAAACTCCATTTACATATATCTTTGCATTCAAAATTTTCCCTCCTCCTTTGATGATTCAAGGGGAAAGCTACTTGATAAGAATCGAGGGAGTTATGCTCCTTCAAAAGTCTTAGTTTTTTTTATTGGTCAATGCTTCTTAATCGTCTTCCAACAAAAAATATCATTTGATGCTTTGGAGTGGCGTCGTTCACTATGGTATGAAATTTTCGAATGAATTGGTGTGGTATCGTGCGCCCAAGTAAAATGTCAGCATTGCTTGAGATTTTCTTGCGGGGGTGGGGGTGGTGGGGGTGGAGGTGGTGGATGATATAAAAACTATATAGTGGAATTGGTTTTTGGATAGAAGTTTGTGTCCTCTGTATGTTTTAAAAATGATTTTATTTTCCACTAGATTGTATGTTTCCGTGATTTCTTTGTTATTTTTTATTCCTTGTTTAGGAAGGTACAAACGTACAAAATCACAACTCTACAAATTGAAACTTTTGCATTTCATGACAAATTTTACATTGGTAATTGTGATAGACTCATGTTTGATGGACAAAACATCAAATCAAAACATCAAAAGGCACTACGACAATTGCCAACAGTCACAAATTTGGAGATTCACATGGATTTCAGGGGACTTGCAACGGTTTGAACAGTCGCAATTGTATATTTTAAAATTTATAATTTAATATGCTGCGACTGTTTGAACAGTCGCAAATGTATTTTTTTTTTTATAAAAAAGTCACAAAAATTTATTTATTTTTGAAATTGATATGCCCTGATTTAAAAAAATTTCTCTAGAATTTGAAGACAATCTCAAAATATATTACTATAGACTTAGAATACATAATTCAAGAGTAAGAAGTTTGATCCATACATCAACTTTACTAAAACAAAAGATATATAGTACCAAGTTTAAACATTCAAAAAACGAAACACTAGTGACTGAACATTCAAAACAGCTGTAGCAAAATTAGAAGTTCCCTAGTGATGTTGCTTCAATGATCCTCAAGGCGGTGGCTAGACTCAGATGAATGTCTACCATCTCTTGTTTCTAAATTTGTTGGCTGAAAAGAAGAAGAAAAAAAAATTAGACAGTGATTAGTAAATTGAAACGCAAAATATTGAAACTGAAAAAAAAACACCAGAGATATCAAATATATCGATAAATGGGACAATATTCGAGTACTTGTATTGCTCAAAAAAAGCACCAAAGTTGTCAAGATACAAGTAAAAACACAACATTCAGTAATGACAAAAATGAGCCAGTCATAGCAGTTATAGAAAGACAAGTCTAAGGACTCTTGCAGATATCAACTTCTAATTTTTTTTTTAAAAGAGAAGATGTTTTTGCAATAGTTTGGTAAAAGTTACCTCTTTGTCTCTAGAATTTTGCACTTGCATTTGCATTAAAAAAGTAACTTGCGCCTTCAAGAAATCAACTTGTGAAGCCTTCTCCTTAAGAGAATCAATCTCAGCTTGCATTTTCAACATTTTCTCATTAGCCTCGGTGGAAGATGAGGCTAATCTAGTAGTGGGACTAGAGATTCGAGATGGTGTCATCCCAAGCCCCATAGAACGGACATATCCAGCATGTTCCTTTCC